>OHHY01000613.1_pt1 | contig 16335 bp, 10 predicted proteins | sample 1568101 | NCBI WGS metagenome assembly OHHY01 (sample SAMEA3879605, study PRJEB24766) | human gut metagenome | biome: human-associated habitat; feature: feces | place: USA | collected 1985/1987
GCATATCAAAATGTGAGATTTTTAGAGCAGGAACCAGTGGTGTCAGAAGGAGTGACGATCGGTCTGTCTGTAAAAAATACCGGAAAAATGGATGGGACTGAGACAGTGCAGGTCTACGTGAAGGCAGAACATTCAAAGATGCCGCATGGCCAGTTAAAAAAGATCGTAAAACTTCCACTCTGTGCCGGGGAAGAAAAAGAAATCAATATCCGGCTGGAATCAGAGGCATTTATGCTGTATGATGAAAACGGTGAAAAGATCCTGCCGTCCGGACACTTCGAGATTTTTGTCGGAGGCATGCAGCCGGATTCACGCAGTGAGAAACTCACAGGAAAAACAGTGGAAAGTCTGATGTTATGAAAATAATTGTGCGTCTCTGTAAAAAAATCGAAGAAAAAATTGACACTTACAGCATACAAAAGAAACTGATTCTTTTGTATGTCTGTTGTGTGGTCCTGCCGGTCGCCCTGACAGACAGTGTTGTAGTCGGAATGATATTTTCGGAGGAACACAATGCAAGAAAACAGGTGACAGAAAATATAGCGAGTGCGGCAGAGTACAGCATTGACAAGGCAGTAGAAGAAGCACTCACAATCTCAAAAAATATTTATATGAATAAGTATATCAACAATTTTCTGAATGCCGATTATGATTCCCATCTGGCATTTTATGAAGCGTATCAGGAGCTGATGCAGGATTCCCTGTTTGACAGTTCGCTTGGCAACAGCAGCGTTGAGATCACGATGTATGCCGACAATGATACGATCGTAAATGGTGGAAAGTTCAAAAAGTTAGGACGTGTAAAACAGACGGAATGGTATCAGAAACTGCAGGATTCCGGGAACAATTTTGTATTTTGTGCCTACATGGATGAAACGCACGATACATCTCCGACGGATTTAAGAAAGGTGTCGATTATCCGGAAATTAAACCGTTATATGTTAGATCCGCATGAAAAAGTTTTAAAGATTGATCTGGATTATAATGCGGTCAATACCGGACTTTTGAGGGCAAATTATGAATCAGAGGTGTATATCTGCAGCAGTGATAAGATTATCTTTTCAAATACCGGACGAAACAATATAAAAGAATCTTTTGAGAGGTTTGATAAGGGTACCATGCACAAGTGTTATGTGCAGGAGAAAGAATTATACGGACAGCCGATGAAGATCTATGTGCGGTATCCGGAAATACAGATCTCAAAAATTTTGTGGAACAATGCCATACCGATGATCCTGCTGGTGTTGATCAATATTTTTCTCCCGTGGGTATTTATGCAGTTTCTAAACCGTTCGTTTACAGTACGTCTGCATCTGTTGGAAGATACCTTTTCGCAGGATCATACCGAAAAATTAAAAGTGGTGGAAACAATATCAGGAACCGATGAGATCAGCCAGCTGATGCAGCATTATAATTCCATGGCAAACCGGATGAATCATCTGATCGAGACGGTTTATGAGAGCAGGTTAAAACAGCAGGAGTCGGAGATTGCCAGACAGGATGCTGATATTGCCAGACAAAAGGCGGAACTTCTGGCACTTCACAGCCAGATCAACCCGCATTTTCTATTCAATGTATTGGAAAATATCCGCATGCGGAGCATCTTAAAACATGAGGATGAGACAGCGGAAATGATCGAACAGCTTTCGCTGATAGAACGGCAGTATGTGGAGTGGGGAACAGATATTGTGAGCCTTGGTGCGGAGATCGGTTTTGTGGAGTCGTATTTAAAACTTCAGAAATACCGTTTTGGTGACCGGCTAAGATACAGCATTGAAATGGAGGATGACTGCAGGGAGTACCAGATTCCTAAATTATCGTTAGTGACTTTTACGGAAAATTCATGTGTGCATGGTATTGAGGGAAAAGCGTCACAGTCATGGATCTTTGTCCGTGTATATAAAGATAAAAATAATCTGCATCTTGAAGTGGAGGATACCGGGGAGGGGATGCCGGAAGAATATCTGAATTATCTGCAGGAACGCATGGAAGAGGCAAATATCGAGATGCTTAAAGAAAAAGGACGGGTAGGTGTGATCAATGCCTGCGTGAGACTGAAAATGTATACAGGAGATCATGTAAAATTTCATATCGAAAGTGAAAGAGGTGTTGGAACAGAAGTATCTGTAGTGATACCTTTGAATGCAATTTCATAAAAAGGAGAAGATAGGGAAAATTTTATGGGAGAAAGAATGGAGGGGATAGAATGCTTAAAGTGCTGCTTGTGGACGATGAGCCATTTATCGTACAGGGACTTTCTGCGTTGATTGACTGGGAAAAAGAAGGATTTGAGATTGTGGGAACTGCGGGGAATGGCAGTGAGGCGGTAGAATTTTTAAAGAGTAATCCGGTCGACCTGATCTTAGCGGATATCAAAATGCCGGTTATGAATGGTCTGGAATTTTTAAAATATATCAGGGAAACGCATCTGTCAGAGGCATTTTTTGTAATACTGAGCGGTTATGGAGACTTTACCTATGCGAAAGAGGCAATCAAATGGCAGTGTACGGATTACATATTAAAGCCGATCCAGAAAAGCCAGCTCCTTGCACTGCTTTCAAAGGTAAAACAGATGCAGCAGGATAAAAAGGAAGAGAGCGAGCGAATCCGGAAAATCGGAAAAGCGTATTTTGTGCAGCAGATGCAGACACTTTTGCTCGGCAGACAGGAGGAAACGGCACTCTCTTATGTTAAAGGACAGGTGGATTTTGGAAGAGGGATCCGCTATATCGGGATCGAGTCGGAGGATGGCGAGACGGATACGGACATAGGACCGGAAAAGAAACGGCAGCTCCAGAGACAGATATATGAAGCCTGCATGCAGTATCTTGGAGGTGAATACAGCTGTCTTACATTCTTAGACGCGGAAGGCAAGGAAGAATGTTATGATGTGGGATTTATTTTCTGTAAAAAAATTTCGCAGGAAAAGGGACTGCGGGAGCAGGAATATATCAATCTGCTATTGGAAAAGATTCAGAAAAGCACAGTCCATCCGGCCGTGATGTATGTCGGCAGTGAGGTGGAAGATATCAGTGATATCTCAGAATCTTTCCGGTCGGCAGTGATCGCAAAGACTTTTTCCAATTTTAAGGTGATGCCGAATCTATTGTACTATTCGAAAGAGCAGAAAAATCCGTCCGGTATTGTGGTGAGCCACAAAAAAATCGAGGATCTGCTGCGGAGTGTGGAAGAGAATGACAAGAAAAGGATCGAGGATAATGTTGCAGCGATCTATGAGGAGATGAATGAGGCGGGAATGAACCCGGAATTGGTACAGATGAACATGAATTATCTCCTGTACCGTCTGGTTTCCCTTGCGATGGAGCAGGATGACAGCGTCAATCAGGATGAGGTGTTACAGTATATCTGCGAAAATGCGTTTCAGGTACATATGATCCGAGGAAGCCTTTCACATTTCCGCAGATTCGTCATGGAGTATGCGGATTATCTGGTACAGTTAAGGCAGAATGCGTCCCGCGGTGTGCTTCTTGATGTGGAGGGGGAGATCCGGAAAAATTATGCAGAGAATCTGACGCTCAAAGAACTCGGGAAGAAATATTTTGTCAACAGTGCTTATTTAGGGCAGATGTTCCGGAAAAAATATGGTGTATCGTTCAAGGAATATCTGAATAATTACAGGATCGAGCGGGCAGCGGAGATCCTTCTTAGGACGGATGATAAAATCTATCTTGTGGCGGAAGAAGTAGGATACCGTGATCTGGATTACTTTATTAACCGGTTTATCCAGAGCAAAGGATGTACGCCGACAACGTACCGCAAGAAGACACGCAGTGTAAATGAATAAACGAGGACAATAGTACCTGTGATAGAGAGTCATGACAGATTTTAGATGAAAAACTAAAATTTGTCATGACTTTTTTTGATTTTTGTCCGGTTGTAGAAAAATGACAAATTGGTAAAATAAAATTACTAAATCTGATACAGATCTTACAGAAATCAGATGTGATTAAGAAGGAGGAGAAAAAATGAAACGAAGAAAAGCAGTGTCAGTATTGCTTGTTATGGCAATGGCAGCGTCAATGCTTACCGGATGTGGCGGGGGAAATACCAATACCACAGGAACAAATGGCGCAGCATCCACAGAGGGAGGCTCATCAGGGGAAAACACAAATGATTCATCCGGCGTGAAAGAGTTTACCGCATTTTTTGCAGTACCTGGTTCAGAGATCAATGATGACAATGAGATCGAGCAGAAGATCGCAGAGATCACAGGTGCAAAATGCAAGGAGACATGGCTGACCGGACAGACAGCACAGGAGGCAGTCGGAACACTGATCGCAGGCGGTGAGTATCCGGATATGATCGATGGCGGCGACGGAATGAAACAGCTCTATGATGCGGGTGCGCTGGTAGCACTGGATGATTACATAGACAAATATCCAAACATCAAAGAATTTTTGACAGATGAGGAGTGGGATAAACTCCGTCAGGATGATGGACATATCTACTGGATCAATCAGTTTGGAAATATTTACGGGGAAGAAAAAGCAACCACCCACGGTGACGAGGCATTCTGGATCCAGACGAGAGTGTTAAAGTGGGCAGACTATCCTGAGATCCATACGATGGATCAGTATTTTGACCTGATCGAGAAATACAATGAAGCAAATCCGACCATGGATGACGGAACAGAAAATATCCCGTACACGATCCTCTGCGATGACTGGAGATACTTCTGTCTGGAAAATGCACCACAGTTTTTGGATGGCTATCCAAATGATGGAAGTTGTATCGTAGACCCGGATGAATTAAAGATCGTAGATTACAATACAACACCGACAGCAAAACGTTACTTCCAGAAATTAAATGAAGAGTACCAGAAAGGAATCGTAGATCCGGAGTCTTTTACACAGACCTATGATGAGTACATTGCAAAATTATCAACCGGTCGTGTACTTGGAATGATCGATCAGTGGTGGGATTTTGCATACAACGTAAATGATGCATTTAAGCAGCAGGGACTTGACAAGGAAGGCTGCAATTATGTACCGCTTCCGATCACGATCGACGAAGGTATGAAGAACCAGTGGCACAACTCCGGCGGAACATTAAATGTGTCAAGTGGTCTTGCAATCACCACAAGCTGCGAAGACGTGGAGGGCGCCCTTCAGTTCATCAATGATCTGTTAGACCAGGAAGTACATGATCTTCGTTTCTGGGGCGAAAAAGGTGTGGATTATGATGTGGATGAAAATGGTGAGTATTATTGTACCGAGGATATGAGAATGCAGTCCTCCGACACCGCTTACAAGGCATCCCACAGCTGTTCATATTCTTATTTCCCACAGTATTCCGGTACCAGCCGTGACGGCATTAATGCAATGAAACCGGAGTCTCAGGCAAAAGAGTTCTATGACGGATTGAGCGAGGACGTACAGAACTGCTTTAAAGCATATGGCGCAGAGACTTATGTGGATATGCTTGGAACCAGCGAGGCACCGGGACCGTGGTATCCGATGTATTCCTATTCAAACAACATGACGACTGCAACTGAGGGCGGCATGGCATGGACAAAGATGGGCGAAGTAAAACATGAATACCTTCCGAAGGTCGTTATGGCATCTGACTTTGACAGTGCATGGGAAGAGTACATGGGTGTCTACAATAACTGTAATCCGCAGGCATTTATTGATGAGATGCAGGCAGAATTAGACCGCAGAATTGAGGAAGCAAAAAAATATCAGTAAAAATTGTGAGAAAACGGGATGGGGACTGGACGAATGACAGTCCCCATTCTTAAAAAAGAGGAGTGAAACTATGGCTTCAATAACAGTAACGAAAAAAAAACAAAAACAAAAAATCAAAGAGCCGCAGATAAAAATCACATGGAAAGAAATAAAGCGGCAGAAGGTTCTTTTAATATGGTCAGCGATCATCGTAGTGTATGGAGTGATCTTCTGTTATCTGCCTCTTGGCGGCTGGCTGATGGCTTTTCAGAATTATAAACCGAAGGATGGCCTGCTTCATTCTTCTTTTGTGGGACTTGCAAAATTCCAGCAGTTATTTTCCGATGCAACCTTTTTGCGGGTAATCAGAAATACACTTGCCATGGGTGTGATCAATCTGGTCGTCACCTTTGTGATGGCGATCGTATTTGCAATTTTATTGAACGAGGTAAAATCACAGGGAGGAAAAAAGGTCGTACAGACCATTTCTTATCTGCCGCATTTCCTTTCCTGGATTATTGTTACCGGTATTTTACATGATGCATTATCGGGCACCGGTATTATCAACGAACTTTTAGTGAACTTTGGTATTTTAGACCAGCCTCTCAACTTCTTTGCATATCCGAAATACTTCTGGCCGATCGTGGCATTTGCAAATGTATGGAAAGAGACAGGATGGAATGCGATCATCTATTTATCTGCGATCACAGCAATCGATCCTTCACTCTATGAAGCTGCAAATATGGATGGTGCGGGCCGCTGGGCAAGAATCAAATATGTCACACTTCCCGGAATTAAGCCGACGATCATGATCTTACTTTTAATGAATGTCGGAAACGTACTGAATGCAGGTTTTGAGATCCAGTATCTGCTTGGAAACGGTCTGGTACAGAGCGTATCGCAGACCATCGATATTTATGTATTAAAATGGGGCATCAGCCAGAATGATTTCTCCATTGGTACGGCAGCCGGTATTTTCAAGAGTCTGGTTAGTATCATTCTGATCGTGATCGCCAATCAGATCGCAAAACGTAACGGCGAAGAAAGGCTGTTTTAGGGGGTATTGGTATGGAAGCAGTAACAACAAAGAGAAGAAAATCAAGAAAGAAAACATCCGTTGCGGACAAAGTTTTCGTAACGTTAAATACATTATTTATGATCATGTTTGTGATCATTACGTTATATCCGGTGTTAAATACGCTGGCAATCTCACTGAATGACGGAACAGATGCGCTGCGCGGCGGGATCTACCTGCTGCCGAGAAAATTTACATGGAAAAATTATATTACCGTGCTGCAGAAAGACAACCTGATTAGGGGTGCCTACATCACGGTTGCAAGAACCGTCATCGGAACAGCACTTGCACTGTTTGCCAACGCGATTCTGGCATTTATTGTCAGCAGAAAACGTTTCATGTTTAAAAAACAGTTATCCCTGTTCTGGGTGATCACCATGTATGTCAATGGTGGAATGATCCCGACCTTCCTGTTATTTAAGACACTTCACCTGACAAACAGTTTCTGGGTGTATGTCATTCCGGGAATGTTCAGCGCATTTAACATGTTAGTCATCCGTACTTATATGAATGGTATCTCAGACAGTCTGGAAGAATCCGCGCAGTTAGACGGGGCAGGTTACACCACGATCTTCTTAAAGATCATTTCCCCGCTCTGCAAACCGGTATATGCGACGGTTGCACTGTTTGTCGCAGTCGGACAGTGGAATTCATGGTTTGATGCAATGCTCTATAACCGTATGAGTGCGAACCTGACAACTTTACAGTATGAGCTGATGAAATTATTATCTTCCGTCACAAACCAGGGAAATTCCGTGGAGGCAATGAAAAATGCGGCAGGATCTGTGACACCGACTTCCGTGCGTGCCGCTGCAACGATACTGACTATGCTGCCGATCATCTGTCTGTATCCGTTCTTACAGCGGTATTTTGTGACAGGACTTACCATTGGCGGTGTCAAGGAATAAGAGGAAAGGATAAAGTTGCATGAAAAGAGGAGCGTTTGAGACTGGAACTTACCGCAATGTATTTGCGGAGGCAGGCTATGATAAGGAAACCATAGAAAAGCGGAAAAATGAGATCTTCCATACACTTTTTTACGGGGCAGAATCAGAGCGGATCTATCATCCCGTCGAGGACGATATGGCATATATCGAGGACACGGGTAACCATGATGCGCGGACAGAAGGGATGTCCTACGGCATGATGATGTGTGTCCAGATGGACCGGAAAGAAGAATTTGACCGCCTGTGGAAATGGGCAAAAACTTATATGTACTTAGAGGAAGGCGAAAATGCAGGATATTTTGCATGGTCGGTGCAGCTGGATGGAACAAAAAATTCTTTTGGCGCAGCACCGGATGGTGAGGAATTTTTTGCGATGGCACTGTTTTTCGCAGCGCACCGCTGGGGAGACGGCGAAGGAATATTCAATTACAGCAGGGAAGCGAAAGAGTTGCTGCACACCTGCATCCACAAGGGAGAAAACGGAGAGGGTGGCAGAGCCATGTGGGATGCCTCAAATCATCTGATCCGTTTTATCACGGATGTGGATTTTTCGGATCCGTCCTATCATCTGCCTCATTTTTATGAGTTGTTCGCACTGTGGGCAAAAGAAGAGGACCGGGCATTTTTTAAGGAGGCGGCGGAGGCGAGCCGTAATTACTTAAAGCGTGCATGTCATCCGGTCACTGGTCTTAGTGCGGAATATGCAGAATTTGACGGAACACCGTATCAGCCTGTTTTAGACCAGTGGGGAGGCAGACATGACTGGTATTACAGTGATGCCTACCGGACGATCGCAAACATTGCCCTTGACTATGAGTGGTTTGCAAAGGATGAGTGGGAGAGTGAGAATGTTGACCGGTTTTTGAATTTTTTCTGTGATACCGTGCAGGAGAAAGACAGGGACGGTATTTTCCTGACCGACGGAACCATTCTGGAAGGAAAGGCACTGCATCCGGTTGCGATGACTGCGGTCAATGCGCAGGCGGCACTTGCCTCAGATCAGAAAAATGCATTTCTCTGTGTCCACCGTTTCTGGGAGACACCGCTTCGCACCGGGGACAGAAGATATTATGACAACTGTCTGTATTTCTTCGCATATCTGGCACTGAGCGGCAATTACAGAATTTATTAGGAGTGCTCGTATGGAAGCAATTTTGGTAAAGGATCAAAAAGCGGCGGCATTTGTGATGGAGGATGGGACATTTGAGGGTGTCTATAGAATCACAGAAAAAGTTTGTGGGGATGTGGAGCAGGTCACAGGTGTCCGCCCGAAGATCATAAAATGGCAGGGAGCGTTGCAGCCGGCGCAGGTGTATGTGGCAACGCTCGGAAACAGTGAGATGTCAGAGGCGATCGCAGAAGAGGAAGGGATAGAACTTTCCTCTCTGTGTGGAAAGCGGGAATGTTTTCTGTTTCAGGTGCTGAAAAATGGCAGTCTGCTGATCGCAGGAAGTGACAAGCGGGGAACAATCTATGGGTTATTCCATATCTCAGAGCTTATGGGGGTATCGCCGTTTGTCCACTTTGCAGATGTGGTCCCTGCCCCGCAGAAAGAAATCATTTTTTCCGAAAAAGACTCGATGCAGAGCAAAGAACCCTCCGTGAAATACCGGGGGTTTTTTATCAATGATGAATGGCCTGCGTTCGGAAACTGGACATTTTCCCATTATGGTGGATTTACTGCAGAAATGTATGACCTGATCTTTGAGACACTGCTTCGGCTGAAAGGAAATTATCTGTGGCCGGCAATGTGGACATCGTCTTTTTCACTGGATGGACCGGGGGAGGAAAATGCCCGCCTTGCAGACTGCTACGGGATCGTGATGAGCAATTCCCACCATGAACCATGTTTAAGACACAGCGAGGAATGGGATCTGGTGCGTGGGGAGGATTCTGTTTATGGAAATGAGTGGAGTTATCTTACCAACCGTGAGGGACTGATCCGTTACTGGCGCGACGGGCTTTTGCGCAGTGGAAAATATGAAAATATCATCACGATCGGCATGCGCGGGGAGAGAGATTCTCTGATGCTTGGGGAGGATGCATCCTTAGAGCAGAATATTTCCCTGTTAAAAGAGATCATCACAGAACAGAGAAAACTCATCCGGGAATGTGTCGGGGAGAATGAACCGGAAATGCTCGCACTTTATAAAGAAGTGGAGGCTTATTATTACGGGGATGAGACAACGCCGGGGCTTAAAGACTGGGATGGCTTAGACGGTGTGACGCTGATGCTCTGCGAGGATAACTATGGAAATATGCGGACACTTCCGACGGAGGAAATGCGCTCCCACCGCGGGGGCTTTGGCATGTATTATCACTTTGATTACCACGGATCGCCGGTCTCTTATGAGTGGGTGAACAGTTCTTATCTGCCTAAAATCTGGGATCAGATGACGATGGCATATGACTTTGGTGTGCGGGATATCTGGATCGTCAACGTCGGTGACCTGAAATTTCAGGAGTATCCGCTCAGTTTCTTTATGGATCTCGCATATGACTATGAGAAATGGGGAAGCAGCAGGATTCATGCGCCGCAGGATTATCTTGCGTACTGGGTGAAACGTGAATTTGGTGGATGGTTCTATGAGGCGCAGCAGGATGCAGTTTATCGGATCATGCAGCAGTATACAAAAATGAATCATAACTGCAAGCCGGAAGCGATGCGCGCAGATACTTATCATCCGGTGCACTTTGGGGAGGCAGACAAAAGACAAAAGGAAAATGAAAGGTTAGAAGCGGAGACAGAAAAGCTTTTATCTTCTGTGCCGGAAGAGATGCTGCCGGCTTTCTGGGAACTGGTATATTACCCGGCAATGGGAAGTGCAAACGCATCTGATATGCAGCTTTATGCAGGAAAAAATTCATTTTTTGCAAAAATGGGAGCGGTATGTGCAAATGATTATGCAGAAAAAATAAAAGCATGTATCGAAAAAGACCGTTTACTCACAGAACGGTTTCATCAGCTTCTGGATGGAAAATGGGATGGAATGGCACTCTCAGAGCACATCGGCTTTGTGAACTGGAACGATGAGGAGTGCAGGTATCCGCTCATGACCTTCATAGAACCGGCAAATAAGCCGAGGATCTTTGCCATGTCAGAGGGCGGTGATGTCTGTACGGCAGGCGGGGACTGGACGAAAAAATTGATCGTGATGCGGCAGTTTTTAGATCCGGCTGTCAGTGAAGCCTCCCTGTTATTGTTTGGCGGCTCGAAAGAAAAAGTGCCTTATCATATCGAGTGCAAAAGTCCGTGGGTTCTGCCTGGAAAAATGCAGGGAGTCACAGACCGTGAGGAAGTGCTCACGGTGCAGATAAAAAGAGATGAGATCACAGACTGGGAGAATGACCACAGGACATATGATTTTGAGGTTTGCTATGAGGGTGGAAGGATACCGGTAAAAATTTTGCTGGAAAAAGATCTGCCGGGATGTCCGGCGGAGGCATTTTATGAGACAGACGGGATGCTCTCTGTCGAGGCAGAGCACTTTATCTGCAATGAAAAGGCGGATGCGGGAGCATTTTATGTTTTGCCGGAGTACGGAAAAACGTTATCTGGTGTGAAAGCATATCCGCAGACAAAGACTTTTTTTGAAATGGCAGAGCAGATCAGACAGGCACCAAAACTGACGTATCAGATCTATGTCAGGGAGGCGGGAGAATACGAAATGATTTGCTATACCGCTCCGGCAAATCCGGTCTGTCAGGGAGGCAGTGTCTATTTTGGCTGCGCCGTCAATGGAAATGCACCGCAAAAGATAGAGATGATTCCGGATGGATACCGTTCCGGCGAGCCGTCCTGTGCGGAATGGGCGAAAATGGTGGTGGATCAGATCCGCGTTGTCCGTGTGCAGGTCACGCTGCAGAGCGGAGAGAATGAAATTGGAATTTATGCGGGGACACCGGGATTTCTGCTGGAAAAACTGACGTTTGTGCGCAAGGGAAAGCATTTGCCGGAGTCAGGTCTTGGACTGCCGGAGACAAGGAGGACGAACAGATGAGTGGACCTGTGGCACCGAAAGATCCGGAAAAAGACAGATCTTATTTTTACATTATGAAAGAAAAAGAAACCTTTGGCTCGCTCCAGACGCAGGGGGAGTATCAGGGCAGGGGAGTCCAGTTTATCTACGAGAGTGATGGAAGGCTTGAAAGCAGTGCGGAAGTGACCGGTGAGGTCTGTGATGAAGAAATTTTAAAGAAACTTGGCACGGTGGAGGGCTTTAAAAGCCTGGTGCACAGCATCGGTATATCCGTGGAGATGGAACATAGCAGAGAACCGGTCACATTTGTATTTCAGATGTACGGGAAAGAGGATCTCTACGGCGGCGGAACGCTCATAGAAACAGAACTGCGTGGGGATGGCGCAGAAGTCAGGATCCCGCTTGATACGGTAGAGTGGAAAACAGATGATGATGTGCCGGGGCAGATCCGGTTTGTCTTTGAGACGCCGGAACAGTCTGCAAGGGTCAATGTCCGTTTCTTTTTAAAGGATGGATTTTTCGTACCAAAGCCGCAGGAAGAGCGCGTGGTGGATATGGAATCCCACGGATATCAGGAAATGATAGAGCGGTCACTCCTTTCTATGGGAGATGCGGGCAGGATCAGAAGAGTCGTAGAAAAAGCGCGGGCTGGGGAGCCGGTAACCATAGCATATATAGGAGGATCCATCACGCAGGGAGCCGGGGCAGTTCCGCTTCACACACAGTGCTACGCATACCGGTTCTGGAAGGCATTTGCCGGAAAATACGGAAAAAATAACAATGTGAAACTGATAAAAGCGGGAGTGGGCGGAACCCCGTCGGAGCTTGGGATGATCCGTTTTGAGAGGGATGTCCTGCGGGATGGAAAAGAAAAGCCGGATCTGGTAGTCGTGGAATTTGCAGTAAATGACGAGGGGGATGAGACAAAGGGAAGGTGTTATGAGAGCCTTGTAACAAAAATTTTATCCATGCCGGATGCACCGGCTGTCCTGTTATTGTTTGCTGTTTTTGCAAATGACTGGAACTTACAGGAACGCCTTGCTCCGGTGGGAGAGCGGTATCAGCTCCCGATGGTAAGCATCCGGGATGCCGTGACACCGCAGTTTCGGCAGGCAAAGGACAGAGTTGTTTCAAAAAATCAGTTCTTTTATGATGCGTTTCACCCGACAAATCTGGGACATAAAATCATGGCAGACTGTCTGATGTATCTGATTGACCGGGCGGTCTGTGAGCCTGATATTTTAAGAAGAATGCATGAAAAACCGGTTTATGGGGATGAATTTGCGCAAGTGAAATTATTAGACCGCAGAGACGGCTATGAACGTGCGAAGATCTGCTGTGGCGCATTTTCCGGTACAGATCAGGAATTACAGTGTGTGGAGATGGATGACAGTTTAACGCCGGTTCCTGAATTTCCGTACAATTGGCAGTATGATGGGGCAAATGGCAGATCAGAAGATGCATTCCAGATGGATATCTACTGCCGGTCACTGCTTCTCATCTTTAAAGATTCCGGAGCGGTGGACGCCGGACGGGCAGATGTGTTTGTGGACGATACCAAAGTTCTGACCGCAGATCCGCATGTGAACGGCTGGACGCACTGCAATCCGGTCATTCTTCTGGAAGAAAAAGAAAGCGGATGGCATCAGGTGAGGATTCAGATGACACCTGGGGAAGAAGAAAAGAAATTTACAATACTTGGTTTTGGCTATGTGGAATAAAAAAGGCATGGCTGCCTGGAAAGCAGAGAAATTTGTGTGAAAAATAAGATTTTAGAATAGTAGAAATGGAGCGATAAAATGAGTATAGCAAAGAATCCGGTTCTGTCCGGTTTTTATCCAGACCCATCTATCTGTAGGGTGGGGGAAGATTATTATATGGTAAATTCGAGTTTTGCATATTTTCCGGGGATTCCTGTGTTTCATAGCAGGGATTTAGCGCACTGGGAGCAGATCGGCAATGCGTTGGACAGGGAAGAACAGCTTCCACTGTCCGGCAGTGAGATCTCACGGGGGATCTTTGCACCGACGATCCGTTACCACGAGGGTACTTATTACATCATAACAACAAATGTGGATCATGGTGGAAACTTTGTGATAACGGCACAGGACCCCAAAGGGCCGTGGTCAGTTCCACATTATCTGGGAGATGCGGCGGAGGGGATTGATCCGAGCCTCTTTTTTGATGAAGATGGGAAATGTTATTATGTCGGGACAAGACCGAATCCGTCCGGGGTCAGACACAATGGTGACTGGGAGATCTGGATAGAGGAGCTGGATCTTCATGCAATGTGCTTAAAAGGTGCGGGGACGGCGGTCTGGAAAGGTGCATTAAAAGATTGTATCTGGCCGGAGGGACCGCACCTTTACAAAAAAGACGGCTGGTATTATCTGATGATCGCAGAGGGCGGTACGGGACCGGAACACAGCATCAGTATCGCGAGAAGCAGGTCGTTAAGAGAATGGTTCTGTGGATGCAAGAGAAATCCAATTTTCACGCACCGCAATCTTGGCAGGGATTATCCGGTGATCTATGCAGGACACGGAGATCTTGTGGATGATGCAGACGGAAACTGGTATGTCGTCATGCTTGCATCGAGGCCATGTGAGGGACACTGTAGTATTGGCAGGGAAACTTTTCTGGCAAAAGTGGAATGGGAGGACGGATGGCCCGTCATCAATCCGGGGATTGGACATCTGACAGAGAAAACAGAACTTCCGATCGGTGAGTATCGCCTGGAAAGGGAAGTGACCCACGCGGATTTTATTGCATTTGATCAGAAAAAAATAGATGACAGACTCCTGTCGCTGCAGAGAAGGGATGAAAATGCATATTCACTGATCGAGAGAAAAGGTTTTCTCAGGATGCATCTGAAAAAACAGAAACTTACAGAGAAAACGGACGCGCAGTATTTCGGGCTGCGGCAGAAAGATTATGATTTTACATTTTCGGCATGCATGGAATTTGATGCGGAGCGGGAAAATGAACAGGCGGGGATCGTCTGCTATCAGAATCATGCAAATCATCTTTCGATGCGCATCTGCGGTGGAAAAGAGAAGAGAAAGCTGCAGGTAATCGCACATATAACAGAAAACGATACGCTGCTTGCGGAAGAAGAAATCAATGCAAAAGGAATGCTGGAACTGTATTTGAAGGCAGCAGGACAGAGGGCAGAATTTTTTGTCAGAGATGAGGAAGGAAAGGTATTAAAACTCATTAAAGACGTGAGCCTGCTGCCGTACAGTACAGAGGAAGCAGGGGGATTTGTGGGCTGCACGCTCGGTGTGTATGCGTCTTCAAACGGTGAAATGTCGGATCGTTTTGCGGATGTAGCATGGATTTCGTATGAGGGAATACCGGATTGATGCCGGGAAAAAATAGAAAAAAATAGGATTGATTTTTGCCCCTGTTTGTACAATAATAAACTTAGTTGCGCAACTAAGCGCAAAAAAGCGAGGGACGAGAGTTTATGGATAAGGGGTTAGAAAAGAATATTACGATTGCGGACGTGGCGGAGGCGCTTGGGGTATCGAAGACAACCGTGTCACGTGCAATTTCCGGTAAAGGTCGTATTGGCAGGGAGACAAGAGAGCGCGTGCTCGCCTACATAGAAGAACATGATTATAAGCCGAATGTCATTGCGAAAGGGCTTGCGCAGTCTAAAACTTATAATATCTGTGTGGTCATGCCGGGGGAGTATGATGTTGTGGATCTTACATTTTTTCAGGAATGTCTGTTTGGGATACAGGAGATTGCGGGCAGCATGGAATATGATATCCTGCTTTCTATCTGCAGGAAAAACGATATATCTTCTCTTGAGCGTATCATAGCAAACCATAAAGTGGACGGTGTGATCCTGATGCGCACTTTTGTGGAAGATGAACAGATCGATTTTCTGCAGACAAAAAATGTACCGTTTGTCACGATCGGAAGTACCAGTGCCAATTACAAAGGCGTGATTCAGATCGATCACAATCACAAGAGTGCATGCAAAGAGCTTACATCGATCATTTTGATGAAGCAGATGGACAAAATTGCACTGATCGGCGGCAATGAAGAGCATGTGGTTACACAGAGCCGTCTGCGGGGATTCCGGGAAGCTTATGAAAAAATGGGTGAGGTCATTGATCCGACAATGCTTTTTTTGAATCTTGATAATCATGTGGTGATCGATAAGATCGTGGAAGAGGTACTCGAGCGAAAGGCAGAATGTATTTTGTGTATGGACGATGCGGTGTGCAGCAGGGTATTGAAAAAGCTGCGTGAAAAGAATGTCAAGGTTCCAAAAGATATCCGTGTGGCATCTTTTTATAACAGCTCCGTACTGGAAAATAATGTGCCGTCCATTACATCACTTTCTTTTGATGCGAAAGAGCTTGGCATGGTTGCATGTAAAACGGTATTGGATGTGATCGAGGGTGCGGAAGTGGAGACAAGAACATTGCTTCCATACGAAGTTGTCCTTAAGGAGTCTACAAAATAAAATAGGATGAGAGAAAGCAGGTTTATTTTGCGTGAAAGAAAGTGCAGATTCTGTAGTGTTTTTACAGGTTGCGAAGGGCAGATATCAGCGCCCTCTCACAAGTCGTGATTTTATAGGTTTATGAAAAGAAAAACGGTACAGACGAAATATGATGTTCCTGTTC
>OHHY01000628.1_pt1 | contig 16102 bp, 9 predicted proteins | sample 1568101 | NCBI WGS metagenome assembly OHHY01 (sample SAMEA3879605, study PRJEB24766) | human gut metagenome | biome: human-associated habitat; feature: feces | place: USA | collected 1985/1987
CGTAGCGGATCTCCTCCCCTGTCTGGCTGCATTTGCCGAGACTGTTGTCGAAGGTAGCGTCCAGATGGTAGTACGTTTTCCCGATCTTGACGATGTTCCAGGTATGGCGGTATTTGATGCCCTTTTCAGGGTTATTGCCGCAGAGCGCGATCATGCACCAGATGCCGAGCGTATCACAAAGAATTTTGACCGATTTGGCAATGCCCTCGCAGACACCCACGCCCTGTCCCAGCGGTCCGATAATCTCATGGGAATAGGGCTTTTTCAACTTATCGTAGGTGATATTTTCGCAGATAAAGTCGTGAATGTACTTCTCTTTTTCCCACTCTGTGAACTTTGCGGCAGATCTTGCCAGCTTTTCCACCCGGGACTGCATGGCTTTCTGATGTTCTCTGATCTTATTTTTCTCAAACAGATACTCCGGCACGAAGATGATGTTGGGGGAGTCCTGATAATATCTATACCGATAACTCACCACCCAGAAGATCTCCGGATGATCCAGCCGCAGTCGGAAAAATACGTCATACAATTCTTCCGCCGGGATCCGCGGCAGCTGGATCTCGTCTGCCAGCGCCAGCACTCCCTGCTGCATAGCGTGATAGGCGGCCTGCTGGGGCTTGTTCATTTTCTGATAGTAATATGGTTCCATGGTAGTTTCCTATTCTATTGTTTTCATCTGTCTTATTTTTACATTTTAACAGAAGGTTTTTCTTTTGGGTGGATGTTTTTGATATTTTTAAAAAAATTTATTTCTTATGCAACTTTTCTGAAGACTGTACAGTCTAATCATCAGAGACCTGTAAAAAATGGTTTTATTACGAAAGGAGTTTTATTATGAAAAACAAATTTATCTGTGCACTTTTAACCACTGTTATGGTATTATCTTTTGCTGCCTGCGGCAGTGACGGAAACGGAGCTGCTGCCTCTGCGGAAAGCACCGTAGCTTCCGAAAGCCAGGTTACAGAAAGCAATACAGAAGCCAATACTGAAACCGCATCCACCGAAAGCACCTCTACGGCGGAAGGAGCCTATGAAGACAACTTTGCAGTTCCCACAGAGGATGCTACCGCTTTCGCTAAAAAGATCCAGGATGCCGTAGCCGCTGAAGATCTGGATGCTCTCGCTGATCTGGTCAATTATCCGGTCTATGTTGCTCTGGGCGATGGCAGTGTGATCGAAACCAGGGAAGATCTGATTGCCTTAGGTGCAGACAAAATCTTCACCCCTGAGCTGAAAGATTCTATGGCTAATGCTGATCTGTCCGAATTAAGCCCCAGTATGGCAGGCTTCACCCTCTACAGCACCGGTGACGGTCCTAACATCACCTTCAATGTCCAGAACGGAGTACTCGGCATCAGCGGTATCAATTACTAATTTCTACTTTGAACCATTAAGGGGAGTCCATGATCAGGCTCCCCTTACTCGTGTCGAAACAACCGTTGTCAACGGTACCATAGTGATGTCTATGTTGCCATCTGTCTTACGCGTGATCAGCGTGGCTCCCCGCTGGATATATTGCTTCGCGATGCCGGAATATCCCAGATAATCAATGGACATTCCGTAAGTCATGCGGATACCTTTATAGGTCAGTGACAACGTATTCAGATGATCGTGTCCACAGAAGATCCATTTCAGCCAGCCGTTATCCACTGCTTTTTCGAAAAAATGAGGTGGTCGGTTCGATATTCCGAAATACTCATCCTTTTCTCCGATACTGCCGTGTTCATAGATCACACTGTGATCGCCTAGTTTCATCTTCTCGTAGGCTTCCTTGAACTCCGCGGGCGGCATGTGGAAAAATGCCATAGCCGGTACTTTTCTCTCGTTCAATTTCTCCATGCACCAGTCCGTCTGGTCCTCATGGATGCAGTCGAAACCGCTGAAAAACCAGCCGTCACCGTACATGTTAGAGTCCAGGTGGATGAGTGGCAGGAGAACTCTGCCTTCTCCATCGATCAGATCGAGTACAAAATTTCCGACGCCGGCAATGGGGTTTTGAGGACTATGCTCATATCTTCCTTTAGTAAAAACAGCGTATTTTCCCGTTGCAAAAATCTCCGCCAGTTGCTCTTTATTGCATGCAGCCCCCATCTCACAGTCATGATTGCCAAAGACAAACGTATAGGGAATCCGAAAACCATCCAGAAACGCTAACAGCTTTTGCGCCTGTTTTCTATTATTCATCGTCCCGCTTTTGGGGAAAAACGGGAACACAGAATCACCGGTCAGGACGATCAGGTCCGGTCCCGTCCGGCGGACCAGCTCCGTCACCGTTGCCAGCGCCAGTCTGTCCTTTTTCCGGGAAAATATGCCGAAACCAAGGTGCAGGTCTGTCAGCTGCAATATTTTATATTCTCTGTCCGTCGGGATGCGAAGGGAAAAAGTCTCTTCGTCCCGAATTTGAAAATTTTGAGAGGTATACATAGGAATCTCTTTTCTGTCACTTAATCTGTTTCACTATTGTATTTGAGTTTTTTTGAAATCAGCTCAACGGGATCAACGCACCGATTGCAGACAGCAGCGTAGACAGCACCATCAGCACCTGAAACGGCACTGTGCCGATCACGCCGCAGATAGGACTGCTACCGGCTTTTTTCCTGGACTTTCCATAGGTCAGCACCAGCATGATGCTCACCAGTACCACAACGCCACTCATGATCCGGGTCAGAACGATAAAGCTGTTCACGCCAAACACAGCAAACAGGATGCAGGGGACTGTGGCGATCAGCCAGCTGATGCGGTTGCCGCTGCCGATCTGCTCATGAACCACATCGCGGAGGGCGAGAGTATTGCTCCAGAACGTGGTAAGTAAAGCAAACAGGGAAAATACCCCTGCCAGGATCATTGCCCAGGTACCGATGCTCTCTCCCAACTGCATGTATGCCAGTTCTTTTTCCAGTGCTCCCTTGGTTCCCAGGAGAACCGTGCCCGTCACGATCAGGACAAACACTGAAGAAAGCCCAAAACCGATGAAGATGGAGCGGCGGATCTGTTTCGCGTTGCCATCCAGACCTTTCACCACCTGGATCACTGCCTGATTGGCAGAAGTGGCGAATACCACCATGCTGTACAGCGCCAGCAGATTATTCCAGTGGAACTGTGCCCGTTGCAAAGAATTCAGCGGATGCATAAATGTGCCTACCGTCATCACTGCCACAATGCCCATGAGGACAATGACTGCGTATTTCTGCGCGATGCCCACGGCTTTCATGCCGATAAACACCACAACTCCGGCGATCACATAGTACAAAACCTGCGCCGCCACAAAAGGCATTCCGAACCAGTTCACAAAAATCTGGGCGCCACCGTTGATGTTGCCGCTGACACCGATCATAATTGCCAGTCCATAGACAATAAATACACTCCAGCTGAAGATCTGCTTCATTTTCCCATGAAACAGCTCTCCTTCAAAGCTCTTCACCAGTTGGACACCACCGTTATTGTAAGACAGCTCGGCAATGATCAGGTGCAGGATCACGTTCACACAATAGGCGATCAATACCATCCACACGACATCCAGCATGCTGTTCTTCGTGGCAAGATACGGAACGGCGATGATACCGGTACCGATGCTGTTGCCGACGATCATGCTGATGGCTTCGAAGGTCGTGAGGTGGGCTTCGGATTGGATGGGTTGGGACATAGGGGGACCTCCTTTGTATAAAAACACTACTTTAATATGCAATATAATTCTTTCGATATTCATCCGTGTCTACCCGGATAGGTACAAAAAAATCTGTTGCTAAATGGGGAATGTTTATCTGCGAGATTACTTCTATTCCTTACGTTCCGGCAGCATCCCCTTGATCTTCACGCCACTCAGATCCACATCCAGCACGATCTTCACCATCCAGAAGAACAGCAACAGTACCAACATCGGAATCACGCAGGAAGTAATGATCATCACGGCAACCGCCTCGATAAAGTGATTGAGGGAATTCTCCACCTTCTGTACCAGTTCTTCGGTAGAAATTGTCACATTTTCCACAACATTTGCCACCGAATCTTTAGCGCCGGAAATGGCATCTTTTGCCCAGTCGAAAATGTTTGAGACAGATCCGGAGTTATTGTTGTCCTTCTCCTGCACATTTCCTGTAACAGTTCCAGAAGCTTCTTTTGTTCCGATTCCGGTTGTTTCCGTCGCATTAGTGTCATCATCCACCACGCCACTGTTTTCCAGTATGCTCTGTGTGTTCCTGGCATCCTCAATGGTAGCTTCGATCTGGGCCTGATAGGTGTCTCCGATAAGGTCAGAAATCTTTACGCTGGCCGGAACCACGAGAAAAATGGCAATGCCAAATACTGCAAGTTTTGCCGCCAGTTTACGCACCGTAGCATTTTCAAAAACCAGATTCAATATCCATAATCCGCAGGCAATCGGAATCAGGTAGGTAAATGCCACATAGCCGGTAATCGTCACAAGATATTTTTCCAGATAGATAGCGCAAAGGACCACCAGTAGGTATCCGCTGACATCTGCCATTTTCTCTGCGATGGGTGTTGCCGTGTCGCCCGGAAGCAAAGTGATCAGCGCCGAGGTCACCGTGGATGCCGCCGTCAGCTCCATGACAGTCTGTTTTTTCTCATCCAGAGAGGCGATGGTCTTCTGATGATTCTCCGGTGCGGAGACGTATTTTCCAATGACCGTTACCGATAAAATGGCGGCCAGTAATAATACTACTGCTGTGATACATTTTGTACGATCAAAATTTACTTTCATGCTCGCTCACTCCTTTATTCTTCCATATATTTTTTCACAAATCAGCGTAAGTATTAACGGTTACATTATTTTACAGTCCTGATAATGTTCTCATTACCAGATCTACATCTTTATTTTCCAATTCCTGAATAATATGTAGATATGTTTTCTGCGTAGTTGTCATACTTGCATGTCCCAGTCTTCTGGCTACACTGGCAATGGATACACCCGCAAATAAAAGTAGCGACGCATGCGTATGACGAAGACCATGAATAGAGATTACCGAGATTCCACACTCTTTACAGTGTCTGGCAAGTACATCATTTACTGTGGAATTATATATTTTTTCCTCTCCTACAAAAATAGGTTTATCCTCCGGTAAATTTTTAACCAGTTCTGAAAATTTCACTACTATTTGCCAGTCTATCTGTATTTTTCTTACGGATGATTTATTTTTAGTGGGCAGGAATCCTCCGTCCCCCTTATAATCCCATGTCTTACTTACAGATAATGTCTGCCTCGCAAAATCGAAATCCGCCGGTGTAATCGCCAGGGCTTCCGAAAATCGCATACCCGTTTTTGATACGAGAAGAATAAACCAATCCCAATTTGGATTCTCCTTTATATCAAGATGTGCAATCAAAGTATGAAGTTCAAACTGGTTCAAATACTTGATTTTCTTTACTTTTGGTGTTTTTCCCTTGATGATTGCCTTTCTGGTAGGATCCCTTTCAATTAATCCCTCATCTACTGCATCAAGAATTGCCCCCTTCAGTTGATGATGAAAATCCAGGGTTGTTTGCCTCTCATGCTCTTTTGCATAATCATTTAAAAGCTGTTGATAGGCATTTCTTGTTAATTCTGATACTTTCAACTCCGGAACAAGCTTCTCCACCCACTTATGTGTCATCTGATATTTTGCCAAAGTTGCTTCCCTGATGGCATCTCTTTTGTACACTTCAATCCATTGTTTATAATATTCGCAAAACAGTTCTGTACTGTTCATATCATTAAGCATAAGCTTCCTCCATTTCTTGTACTACTTACGCTGATATGAACAGTACAGAATATTAATTGTTTAGTAAGGGGTTTACCTCCTCGTCCAAAGTCTTTTTTAAGTCTGCGATTAACATTGTATAATATTTAAACTTAGGAATTGCCTGCTCCTGCGTAGCCTTATAACTAGGGAAATCAGCCGTTATCTTAATAGCATTCTCATTTGGAATTTCTCCATTGCGATAATGCGTTGCCGCATACATAACATCATCTTTTGAAGCACACCATGTAATACAAAATTCAGATACTACTTTTTCTATACAGTTGTGCTTCATATTCTCTATGACATTACGAATAGACTTTCCCTTATATCTGTCTTCATCCACTTCAATATCACATACCAAGTCAGACATAAGTGCTGCTACCTTAGGATTCTCTTTGCTCAAATCCCCTATATATTGCTTCACTTCCTCAATTTGTTTCTGACGCTGTTCAGGCGCAACTTCTTCATCGTCACTGGGTGTTACAATGTTCTGAATCAAATTAATAATGTACTCATAGTCAATCTTGGTATGACTGTATGCCATAAGCTCATAATCCATATTAATCGTAGGTTCTTCGTCACCACCTTGAGGATCATCAGGCTTCGGCTGTACCTCTTCTTTTACGTTCAAATAATGTGCCACATAATCTTCATATTCGTCTTGTGTTATACCATATTCTTCTAACATGCTGTCATCATACTGTGTAAAGGATTTCAACTGTGCAAACAGCTTGTCAAAATTCTGGAACATCTTTATAAATACAATCTTTTCTTTCCTTGACATTCCGGGAATCTCTTCCGGAGTCTCTGCCGAAACTCTAAGTGCCTTCAATGCTTTACGAAATGCCGGTTCTATTTCATCCCACTCTGCCACTAATGCCGATTCCGTACTTCCTGCAGAATAGAGTTTTACTGCATTATCTACACTTTCCTTAAACAGCTTTGGTGCCTGAAATGTAACAATTTGACCATACGTCTTATTTTTATCATAGATACGATTGGTTCTGGAAAAAGCCTGAATCAAATCATGTGGGCCCATAGGCTGCCTATCAATAAATATAGTAGACATACAAGGTGCATCAAAACCTGTTAATAATCTGTCTACAACAATTACCAGATCCAATTGTTCATTTCTACTCTGAAATTTTGGATCCTTTCTTGCCAAGCGCTTATTTAAATTTCCATTATAACCTTGTATTTGAGCAAGTTCGTATTTCGTACCAAACATTTCATTATAATCATCTAAAGATTCCTGCATTTTCTGCTGGTTCACATGAGAACCTTCTTCATTTTCCGTAATGGAATACGTTATTGCAAATTTAGGAAAATCCGGCAAAACCTGCTTTATTCTTTCATCAATCTGTAATTCTGTTTCTCCATTTTTTACCCTTTTGAGCAAATCATAATATTTCTGAGCCATCTGAATGGAACTGGTTGTTAATAGTCCTTCATATGTTTTTCCTTTTCCATTTTGGAATCCTAATTTGTGATATGATTTATTTAAAATCACATCCAATACACTGAGCATATGTGCTTCACTTTCATATACACTACTATCAGTCTCATCTGCCATATTTTTCGGTCCATTATGCTCTACCTGAAATCCCAGTACTGCGTTATCATGGATTGCATTCTGAATCGTATATTTATGTAACTGTTTTCCATATAATTCTTCAGTGGTACGTGGCAAATCTCCCATTTGAGGATATGCATTTTCTGCGAATCTTGGTGTCCCGGTAAATCCATACCATAATGAATTTCTAAAAAATCTTTCTAACTCTCTTTTCGTTCCAGGCGTCACCGCTCTGTGACACTCATCTACAACAAATGCAATTTTAAGATTTTTTATTTTATTATACTCTGATGTGCCTTCCCCCAATTTTTTCGTAATAAGTCTCTGTAATTTTTGAATTGTTGTCACAATTACCTGACGATCATCTGATTTTAATTTTCTTTTCAGATCGAAAACATTGTCCGTTTCATCCACATCAATAATGTCATTATTCGCATATGCCTGAAATGCCATTGTGGTCTGTGTATCTAAATCTTTTCGATCAATCAGGAAAATAGTTTTATCAATCGTTGGAATATCCATCAACAAATTTCTGGTTGCTTTATAAGACGTCAAAGTTTTTCCCGAGCCTGTTGTATGCCATACATAACCGGACTGTCCTGTTTTGGATGCATCACGAATAGCCTCTATTGCGTGTATCTGATAGGGGCGGAGCAAAATCAGTCGCTTGGCATCTTCATCCAAGACTGTATATCTTGCTATCATCTCATGTGCTTCCGGGATTCGGAGTACACTCTTGGCAAAATCAAGATAATCTGAAACAGGATTATTCTCTCTATCCAGCCATCCACTAATAAATTTAGGATTCAGATCTGCATCACTTGCTGCGGAGAAATATCTCGTATCCACGCCGTTGCTGATAACAAACATTTGCACTGCTGAAAAAATACCTGTAAATTTACCTTCACCAATGTACTTTTTGATCTGCCAAAATCCATCCATGTAAGAGTGTTGCTTGTTCTTTAGTTCTATATGTATCAGAGGCAGACCATTGATCATAAGGGTGACATCAAATCTTCTGTTTTGTCTGCTATCCTCATCAGCTAATGCTCTATACTGATTAATAACCTCATAAACACTACTACCGCCAGCAATATGCTCATGATTCATTACAACCAAATGGAGTCTCTCCGTATCTCGCTGTACATGGACCATAACCTTTCCATTTTCACCAACCAGCCATTCTCCTGCTTTATAGAATGAAGAAAACTGTAACTGATTTTTCACCTGTTCAAATTCAGAATCAGAAAGTCCCTCTCCATCCAGTCTGTCCTTATTATTCTGCTCCAGAATATATTTAAAATTATTCCAGAGATCTTCCTCAGTTTTTAAATCATTCCGGTAAATCCATTGTGAATCCCCATAAATCAACTGTTCAATAAGTTTTTGTTCTATTACTGCTTCTAATTCCGCCATAGTAGCCTCCCAACACAATTAACTTGGATTTTTCAACGTGTACTTTTACCACATATGTCTTATCTGATGCCTTAATTTGTATAGGCAATTTCTATTTTAGTATACCATATCTTACTACTTTTTTGTTTATTCTATATTTTAATTTGGTTTACGATTGTTTACATCGTTTTATGGTGATTTTAATATATAAATGTACTTGCGATGGTGAAGAGTGATGAAGTGATCGAGGTTGGTGAAATAATCTCCAATTTTCTTCTGTTCCTCTTTTTTGACTGGTGCGAAATAAGTCAAATTTTTCAATTCTGTTTCGGTCATTGTTGGAACAGCTCCACCAATTTTTACAGCAGCTACTTGTTTCATAATGCCATGTGTAATAAGAACGTTTGACATGAAAATTTCTGAATCTTTTTCTACGCGCACTACAACAATCTGCGGATTAATAGATGCATCCTCTTTAAGTCCAGTAACCAAGGCACTTTTTCCCAGTGTTGATCCTGTTTTTACAAAAAGAATATCTCCATTAGCAATTTTTATTTCCGGTGATTCATCGTACTTTTCACGAGTGATATATGTATTCTTACACTCCATGGTTAATTTGTTATTTACGATATTAGTAGGACTAAAAGTTAAAACTCCGCCTGCCTCTTTTGTGACTATATCCCTTTCTGTATATCCTCTGAATCCAATTCTTCCATTAAGCTTGCAGGTCTCTCCCAACTTACGCTGTTCCCAATCGTTATATAATAGTTTGGGTAAAACACGACACTTACACTGGTGAAGAGTGATGAGCCTTTCTAGCTCCTCAAAATACTTTCCAATTTTCTTCTGTTCCTCAATATCTTGTGGTATCGTCAGCTCCGTCTCAAAGAAATCTGCTGGTGCAATATTCAAAAGTCCATGATTTCTCGCTCCTTCTGCTGCAATTTCATGAATACCTTTATGCCATAAATTTGTACTGTAGTACGATACCAGGAAATCAGAATCTACAGGATTATTTTTTTTTATTCCAAATACAATATAAAGTGTTGATAATACACCATTTTCATAACGATCCAACCTTTTAACAGCTCCCCACGGAGCATCTGTTGAAGTGCTTTTATTATATGCGAACTCTCCATTTTCAATCAGATAATAACCACTGACATCTTTACTTGCTACCCTCTTATCAAAGAATTCATTCTGATCAATTAGTCCATATTGAGCCGATATTGTAAGCGGTAACTCGGAGACTAAATCTTGATTTTTCCTTGTTACACGATCGACCAAATCCTCCAACTTACGCTGTTCCCAATCGTCTGTGTATCCTTTAAATCTAATTTTAGGTTTTGCCATGTCCATCACCCCTCCATCTTTCTAATTAACTCATTCAAAGCAAACATGACATCTTCATCCGGTGACGTCAATTCTTTCATAAGTAATAAAAAGTCTCCTTGTGCCTGTTCCAGTTCCTTATCCGTGTTTGTCATACTTACCAAAAGTTCATTTAAATCAATCTCTTCTTCCTTCTCAAAATTATCTACATATCGAGGAATATTCAAATTGAAATCATTTCGTTCAATGTCTTCAAAACTTGCAAGGTATGCTTCTTTATCTACCGTTACTCTTTCGTTATAAAGTTTCATAACTGAATCAATATGTCCATCAGTCATGGCATTCTGTTTTTTACCTTTTTCAAACTTTTGTGAAGCGTCAATGAAGAGAACATCTCGACCTTCTCTGTGTTTTTTCAAAACTACAATACATGTAGGAATCGATGTATTGTAGAAAAGGTTTGCCGGCAATCCAATAACTGCATAAATATTACCGGAGCGAAGTAATTTTTCTCTTATCTTACCTTCTGCCGCGCCACGGAAAAGTACACCATGTGGTAACACAATTGCCATTGTTCCATTACTTTTCAGATGATACAAGCCATGCAGTAAAAAGGCATAATCGGCTTTTGACTTGGGCGCAAGCACACCATAATCGCTAAATCTCTCATCCTGTAAAAATCCTGCAGCAGCACTCCATTTTGCGGAATACGGTGGATTCATCAACACCATATTGAAATCCGTTTCTTCGCCAGTCGGCCAGTCTCCGTCAAGAGTGTCACCATTTCGAAGGACTTGATTTTCCGGTACTATTCCGTGCAAAAACATATTCATTCTGGCCAGGTTATATGTCGAAGTGTTCAGTTCCTGTCCATAATATTTAATATAATTAGGTTCTTTCGCATATTTCTTTGCATTTAACAGAAGAGATCCCGAACCCATGCAAGGATCATATACAGATAATCCTTTTCTATCTTCCTGTCCTGCAATCGCTATTCTTGTCAAGATCTTTGATACTGCCTGCGGCGTATAGAACTCTCCCGCTTTCTTTCCTGTTTCCGATGCGAACTGACCGATAAGGTACTCATAAGCATTTCCTAAAATCTCTGCATCTGAATTCAATAAATCTGCTTTATCAATTTCCTTAATCAAATTTGAAATAGTATCACTCTGTTTTTGATCTCCGGTCCCCAAACGATTAGAATATAAGTCAATATCCGTAAATAAATCTGCAAACAAAGGGTCGCTTTGTTCAATATTATTAAAGGCTTTCTGCAACTGCTCTCGATTAAATGAATTGTTCCTTGCAGCATCAGCAAAACATGTATATGTGAGTTCCGGTTCAATTACGTAATGACATTCTGACTTGATTTGTTCTTTTAATTCTTCTGCGCTGCTATCTTCCAGAGCTTCTTTATATGCTTCTAAAGCAACCTTCAAGTTCTCCGGCTTTTCATCATAGATCAAATCATACACCTTGATTAAAAATGAATCCGAAAGATACTTATAAAAAACAATTCCTAATAAGTAGTCCTTATACTCATTAGCATCCATTTTAGAGCGAAGAATATCCGCTCCACTCCATAACACACTGATTAAATCCTTACTGTTTTCTAACTCTGCCATTTTTTTCTCCTTTTATTTATTCTTCAACATATTTTTTAACATAATCTATATGATAAAGCGGAATATTCGTCATCCATTCCTGCTCTCTGTAATCCGACATTGACGTCCGGATCGCATATTTCGGATGATATTTTTCGCAGAACATCTTCAGGCTCTTCGCTCTGAGGTTTTCCTCCGCTTTTACCTCTATGGGAATTACGGAAGTTTTCCCCTGCACCATGAAATCAATCTCTCCGGAAGAGTTTTCCGTACTGTAATAATAGGGGATCACTCCCACTTCAGAGATCAACTGCTGGAGCACGTACTGTTCTGTTAAAGCTCCTTTAAATTCTGTAAATATCCGGTTTCCGTCGATAATCACCCTGGCATCCAGATCCGTCATAGCAATCAGCAATCCGATATCCAGCAGGTATATTTTAAATGCATCCAGATTCAGATAAGCTTTTAATGGTAACGCCGGTTTGCTCACACGGTTTACTTTATGGATCAGTCCGCAATCCAAAAGCCACTGGATTGCCAGTTCAAAATCTTTTGCCCTGGCGCCCTCTCTCACCTGCCCGTAGATATATTTTTTATTTTCTTTTGCCAACTGCATCGGAATGGAATCCCACACCAGGTTCAATCGGGGAACCAGAAAATTCTCCGCATGCTTGGAAAAATCCTGGCGGTAATAATTCAGCAGATCTTTCTGAATCTCTCTGACCCGCCCGAAGTCTTTATCATTCACATAGGACTGGACCACTTCCGGCATACCACCGACATAATAGTACTCTCTCAGACGATCCTTGTATTTGGAAGCGAAGGTATTGATCATCTGCATATCCCCGGACTGCAGAAGCTCTGCAAATCGTTCTTCTCCCAAGGCGCACAAAAATTCCTGAAAATTAAGCGGATACAGATCCATGAAGTCTACCTTGCCTACCGGGAAAGAGGTGCCCTTGTGCATCGCCACACCCAGCAGAGAACCGGCAGCTACAATGGCATATTCCGGAGCATTTTCGCAAAAATACTTTAAAGAGGATAGCGCCTTCGGTACTTCCTGGATTTCATCAAAAATAAGTAAGGTATCTTCACTTTTGACCGAAACACCTGTCTCCACGCTGATTGCCAGAAGAATCCTTTCTACATTGATCTCTCCATCAAACACCTGTTGCATACGGGGATTACTGTCAAAATTGACATATGCTGTTTTCTCAAAACAGGTGGCTCCGAATTCCTTCATAAGCCAAGTCTTTCCTACCTGCCTGGCTCCGCGAATGATCAACGGCTTCCGGTTCTTTTTTTCTTTCCATTCTTTTAATCGTTCCAATGCAAACCGTCGCATCTCTGCCTCCCTTGTACTATTCACAATAGTTATCTACTTCTACTCTATCTCAGTAAAATTGCCTTGTCAACAGAAATAAGTCCTTAAAACTGTATATGTGATACACTTTTAAGGACTTATTTCTGTAATTTATTACATTTTTCAGGACGTAATTCCCAGTCTGGGCTACATTTTTCAGGACGTTACCTCAAAAACCGCCGCAACAACTTCTCTTTTTTCTCATCATACCTCTGGTACCGTATCGGCAGATCCATCCATGTCTTTTTGTCCACGATACTCCGATAATGGCTGAAGGTCTCGAATCCGGTGCGGCCGTGATACCCACCCATGCCGCTCTCACCCACACCTCCGAAGGGCATGGCACTGGTGGCGAGATGAATGATGGTGTCGTTGATGCAGCCGCCGCCAAAATGACAGTGATCCAGGATCCGTCTCTGGGCTTTTTTATCTTCACTGAAGAAATACAGTGCCAACGGATGGGGGTGTTCCTCTACACAGTGGATCGCCCAATCCACAAAATCTCCCGCAGCAGCTTGGGGTTCAGAAACCTCCCCGCTAAAATCATTTTGTGCAATGCTTTTCTCTGTATCATACGCATTATAAGTCACCACCGGCAGGATCGGTCCGAAGATCTCTTCTCCCATCACGGCATCTGACCAGTCCACATCCATCATCACCGTAGGCGTAATGCGCAACGTCTTCTCGTCATACTGTCCGCCGCAGACGATTTTTTCCGCATCCATCAATCCCAACAGTCTGTGAAAATGCTTCTCGTTAATGATTTTCCCGTAATCCGGATTCTGCAGGGGATCTGCACCAAACTGCCTCGCGATCTCCGCCCGGATAGCTTCCACCAATCGGTCGCGGATCCTGACATCACACAACACATAATCCGGTGCTACACAGGTCTGTCCGCAGTTTAGATATTTTCCGAATACGATCCTCCTCGCCGCCAACGGAATCTTCGCCGTAGCATCCACGATACAGGGACTTTTCCCGCCCAGCTCCAGCGTCACCGGGGTCAAATATTCCGCAGCGCTTCTAAGCACCTCCCGTCCCACGGTCTTGCCTCCGGTGAAAAATATCATATCAAACCGTTGCTGTAACAATGCCTGATTCTCTGCTCTGCCGCCGGTGATCACCGCCACATATTCCGTCTGGAAGCATTCTTCCAAAATCAGCTTTAACACTGCTGCCGTCGCCGGGGCATAGGCACTGGGTTTTACCACTGCGGTATTCCCTGCGGCAATAGCATCGATCAACGGATCCAGCGTCAATAGCACCGGATAATTCCATGGACTCATGATCAGCACGGTGCCATAGGGTGACGGAGACCGGAAGCTCCTCGCCGCGAACTGCGATAACGGTGTCGGCACTCTCTTTTCCCGCATCAGTCCCCGCAGGTGCTTCTGCATCCAGGTCAGCTCCGAGAGCGTCAGTCCGATCTCGCACATGTAGCTTTCCATCCGGCTTTTCCCAAGATCCTGTCGCAGTGCATCGTTCAATTCTGTTTCATGGCACTGCAGGGAAGCCTTTAACTTTCCCAGCTGTTTTGCCCGGAATTCCCGGGAAAGCGTGGCTCCCATAGCAAAATATTCTCTTTGTCTGCGTAATATCGTCCGGATCTCCTGCTCTGTCATAGATGTCTCCTGCTTCTATTCTTTATACTGCCATAACTATTCAGAACCCTATTCACAAAACCACCTCTGAATAATTACATACTACCCAATTTTGAGTCTCGGTGCAACCGCTTCCCTGCTCATCCTATACACAAAAACGGCAGAGTTCTCACCCCACCGTCGTTTGTCTCTTCCTATCTTGATCTCATTTCTCCTATTTCCATGCAAAATTTACCATTCCGTACACATAGATGAACAGCACTGCCGCCGGCACAAAATATTTAAACACCGGTTTCATCCACGGCTGGACCTTTAAGCCTTTGCCGGCATTTGCTTCCTCCAGGAATTTGTCCCAGCCCCAGCCGACCTTATAACAACAAAATACTGCCAGCAGGATCGAACCTATGGGCATGATGTTATTCGACACCAGGAAATCCCAGAAATCGAGCCAGGTCGTCCCCGCTGCAAACGGCTGAAAATGAAATACACTGAAGCCCAACGCCGTTGTCAATGCCAACAGAAACGTTCCCACACCGCAGACGATACATCCTACCGGTCTGGACCATCCGGTCAGTTCCCGGACCATGGCCAGAATATTTTCACACACGCCCAGCACTGTGGACATGGCTGCGAACACCATGAACAGGAAAAATAAGGTTCCCCACCATCTGCCGCCTGCCATGTTGTTAAATACGGTCGCCATAGTATCGAACAGAAGGCTGGGACCCGCCGTCACTTCCACATCATAAGTAAAGCATGCCGGAAATATAATGATACCGGCGATCACTGCCACCAGTGTATCCAGGATAATAATATGGATAGACTCACCCATGAGAGAACGGTCCTTGCCGATATAGCTTCCGAAGATCGCCATACCGCCCATTCCCACGGACAATGTGAAAAATGCCTGATTCATGGCGCCCACCACCACAGAACCGGTGATTTTGGAAAAATGCGGGATCAGATAGAAGCTCAATCCCTCTCCTGCTCCCGGAAGTGTAAAGCTGTGCACTGCCAGCACCAGCATCAGCACGATCAATGCTGACATCATATATTTGGTAATACGTTCCAGCCCACCCTGCAGATGGAAGCTTAAAATGACAAAAGCGATCAGCAAGGTGACTAGCAGATATGTCACATTCACCGAGGGCGTCGTGATCATTTTTTCAAAACCGAAATCCTGATTCTGCCCTGTCAGAAATTTTACAAAATAATAGAGGATCCATCCGGACACCACCGCATAGAAAGCGATCAACGCAATGTTTCCGATGAGACAGACGATGCCCCACAGATTCCATTTTCCCCTGCCACCGGATAATTTCCGATACATATAGAGTGGGCTGGTCTGCGCCGCGCGCCCCACGGAGAATTCCATGATCATGGCGGGCAGGCCCAGCACGATCAGGCAGATCACGTAGATCAGCATGAAGCTTCCGCCACCGTTCTGCCCGCACATCCACGGGAATTTCCACACATTTCCGCAGCCGATGGCACAC
>OHHY01000653.1_pt1 | contig 15654 bp, 10 predicted proteins | sample 1568101 | NCBI WGS metagenome assembly OHHY01 (sample SAMEA3879605, study PRJEB24766) | human gut metagenome | biome: human-associated habitat; feature: feces | place: USA | collected 1985/1987
AGCGCCACCTTGCCAAGGTGGAGGTAGCGAGTTCGAGCCTCGTCGGCCGCTCCAAATGGAGCAGCAACAGTTGCTCCGAATATGGTGACGTGGCCAAGTGGTAAGGCAAGGGTCTGCAAAACCCTCATCCACCAGTTCAAATCTGGTCGTCACCTCCAAAAGATTCCCGGGTGCTGAGGCATCCGGGATTTTTTGTCGTTTTGTTCGTTAAATGATCTACTTATGTGAAAAAGTTTGTCTCCCCTCTTCGCTCTGTGCTATGCTAAAAGAGTCAGCAAAGAAACGGCTAAGAGTCTAGAGGAGGATACAGACCCATGCCAGAGTTCCCGCGCAAAGATTTCCGGCTCCATGTGGGCTGGCGCACCATCAAGACCGCCGTCAGCGCTCTGCTGGTCAACTACTTTCTGCCCCGGCCCCGGGTCGTTTCCCTCTGGGAAGGATTCAAAGGGCTGTTCAAGGAAGATAGTAAGGTTTGAATGCTTGACAATCCTCGATAAAACGTATATAATGAAAGCAAGAAAGGTGCTGTCCTGCAAAATGGTCAGCTCCCTCCTAGCAAATCAAAGAAATGACCGCTCAGGTTGGGAAGTCTGGGGCGGTCATTTTCTTTGTCAGTCATCGGAATTATGTTTTGTGCTCGGCTTGTCCCGAAAGACATCCCTCGCGATCATCCATGTCACCTGAATGACACCAATGATCACTGTAGCCAGAAGGCCCAGAAGTACAAGTACAAGATTCAGATCCGTCATAAAGACTCCTCCTTAAACATTCATCATGAACTATCACTCAAAATGTCCGGAGGATGACAAAGTTGGCCTCCTCCGGACGATGTCAGGAGGAAGTCTGACCACCTGCATTTGCAGACAGCACCTTTCAGGACAGAATAACCCATCCATGAATATAAAATAACACACTTTTCGACGATTTGCAATCTGATTCATGCGCTCCGCTCCGGCAGGGCGCTTTTCTTTTGCCCTCTGCCGTGATACAATGGGCATACTATCATTTTCCCTGAAAGGAGGCCGCGCCATGCCTGCCGAACTTCACACCACCCTCACGCCGGACACCCCGGTACGCTATCTCAAGGGCGTCGGCCCCAAGACTGCCGAGCGGTTCGAGAAGCTGGGCATCCTGACCCTCAGCGACCTGCTCTGCCACTATCCCCGCCGGTATCTGGATTTTTCAAAGCCCTACTCCATCGCCGAGGCCCCCGCCGACACCGAGTGCGTCGTGAAGGCCGAAGTGTTTGCAAAGCCCGGCGGGCGCATCCTGCCGGGCGGGCGGCGGATGGAGCGCATCACCGCCGGGGACGATGTATCCAGTCTCGAGATCACGTGGTTCAATAATCCATACGCCGCCCAGAAGCTGGAGCTGGGGCAGGAATACTATTTTCAGGGCATCGTGACGGGCGGAATGCTCCGCCGTCAGATGGTCAACCCGCAGGTGCGCACCGACGCGCAGGTGAAGTCGTCGCCTTTCGAGGCTGTCTACCCCCAGACCGAGGGGCTGACCAGCAGCGCCATCGCCAAGTGCGTCCGCCAGCTCCTCCCCCACGCGGAGCTTCTGCCCGACCCGCTGCCCTCTGAGATGCTGAAAAAATACCGTCTGCTCTCCAAGGCCGACGCCGTCCGGGCCATCCACTGCCCCGCCACCGAGGAGGAAGCCTTTGCGGCGCGGCGGCGGCTCATCTACGAAGAGCTGCTGGTCTTACAGCTGGGCATCGGCCGGATGAAGAACCACGGCGCGGCCTCCACCGGCGCGCCGATGAAGAAAGCCGACGCCTCCCCTTTCTGGGAGTCTCTGTCCTTCTCCCCCACCGGCGCACAGCGGCGGGCCGTGGAAGAGATCCTGACCGATATGTCGGGCGAAACGTCCATGAACCGCCTTTTGCAGGGCGATGTGGGCAGCGGCAAAACGCTGGTGGCCGCTGCGGCCATCTGGGCCTGCATCCGGGCCGGGTATCAGGCCGCACTGCTGGCCCCCACCGAGATCCTTGCCGCCCAGCACGCAGAGAATCTGAACCGGATGCTGGCCCCCTTCGGGATGCGTGTGGCCCTGCTGACCGGCGGCATGAAGGCCGCTGCCCGCCGCACCACGCTGGCTGCCATCCGCAGTGACGAGGCCGACCTTGTGGTGGGCACCCACGCCATCCTGAGCGAGGGCGTGGAGTTTGCCCGGCTGGGTCTGGCTGTGGTGGACGAGCAGCATCGCTTCGGCGTGCGCCAGCGCGGAATGCTGGCCGAAAAGGCCGCGAACCCCCATCTGCTGGTGATGAGTGCCACGCCCATTCCACGCACACTGGGCCTGCTGATCTACGGTGATCTGGACATTTCCATTCTCGACGAGCTGCCCCCGGGCCGCAAGCCCGTCAAGACCCGGTGCATCACCGGAAAAAAGCGGCGGGATCTCTACGGTTTTCTCGACCGGGAGATCGGAGCCGGACGGCAGGTATATATCGTCTGTCCCGCCATCGAGGACACGCCGGACGGCGGGTTGAACGCCGTAAAGAGTTACTACGAGGACATTGCCAAAGCTCTTCTCCCCGACCGCCGGGTCGGCCTGATGCACGGTAAGCTCAAGCCAAAGGAAAAAGCCGCTGTAATGGACGATTTCAAAGCCGGCCGGCTGGACGCACTGGTATCCACCACCGTCATCGAGGTGGGCGTGGATGTCCCCAACGCCACCGTCATGGTCATCGAGAATGCCGAGCGCTACGGCCTGAGTGCTCTGCACCAGCTGCGGGGCCGCGTGGGCCGGGGTGCCGCCGAGAGCTGGTGCTTCCTTGTCAGCGACAACACCGCCGAGAGCGTCCAGAAGCGGCTCAAGTTCCTCTGCTCCACCTCGGACGGCTTTGCCGTGGCGCAGTTCGACCTTGAGACCCGCGGCTTTTTCGGCAGCCGCCAGCACGGCCTGCCCACCCTGCAGATTGCCGACCTGATGAACGACACCCGCACCCTTCACGCCGCGCAGGCCGAGGCCGCCGCTCTGCTGGCCGCAGACCCCCTGCTGGAAGCGCCGGAGCACAGCCTGCTTGCCGCGCAGGTCGAACAGATGTTCACAAAAGCCGGAGCCATGAATTGAAACAATAAAAAGAACCGGTTTCCATGTATTTTAAATGAGAAAGGCTCCTGCAAAAGCAGGAGCCTTTCTCATGATTACTATTCTGTCATCGGTTCAGGCTTTGCGCCGCCTTGGCGATCACAGCCAGCAGATCGACCAGATGTTCCACGTCCATCTGGCCGCTGTTGTTGGCAAAGGCATAGAAGCAGCCCTGCACGCAGAAGGAAAGCAGGATGCCCCGGTCGGGGTCCGCTGCAAAGGTGGGGTCTTTGGCAGCCAGACGGTCTCGCAGACCCTTTTCAATGCAGTTGGCAAAGATCCCCTGCCTTGCCCCGGAGAAAAGGATGTTCACCGCCTCCTGGTTCTGAACAAAGGCATGGAACAGTTCACGGGTCAGCTGCTCTGTGTGTGCAGCGGTAAGCCCCACATTGGGCACACTGTCCAGAATGACATGGATGAGCTTGTTCTCCAACCGGCTGGACAGCTCATAGATATCCTCATAGTGGGCATAAAAGGTGGATTTGTTCACCTTGGCCAGTGCGCACAGGTCTTTGATCCTGATCTTCTCCAGCGGCTGGCGGGCACGCAGTTCCATGAATGCCTTTTCGATGGCGCGGTCAGTCTTTTCAATGCGGATGTCCAAAATAATCCACCACTTTCATTGTTTCGTTGGATATCCAACGCTTTTCGTTTTTCGGGGATAGACAGTTTGTTCGAGTTTTCTTACAATATCAATAGAGAATCCCTTTCTCTCTCAGCGCGGCTTCGATCCTCTGGAATGTTTCTTCATCCGGGCAGCGGAGGGTGTGCAGATGTACGCCGCCGGTCATCCGGCTGAGCAGGCACTCCGGGGTATTGGCTGCCTGGGTGATAAAGGTGTCCACATCGTATCGGCTGGCGAGGTTCAGGTTGCCCCGCAGTTCGCCGTAAAGCGGGTTTTCCACCGCCACATCGACCACCACGCCTCCCTGATCCACCACCGTGTAAAGCTCGGTGCGCATCTCATCGGCGGTCCTGTGCACACAGGCCAGGATGCCGGTGTAGCCGCCGGGGGTCGGGTGGAACTGATACCCGCGCGGGGTGGCCTCGATTTCGGCCCCGCCTGCCCGCAGAAGAGCCACGTCCCCCACCACGATCTGGCGGCTGACCCCCAGCTTTGCGGCCAGTGCACTGGCACTGATGGGTGCGCTGGCCCCATGGAGCTGTTGCAAGATCTTTTCCCGGCGCTGTGCTGCGTTCATTGTTGTTCCCCCTGTCAGCATTTTTCCCTATTATAATAGTGCATGACAGGTGTCCTGTCAATCCAGACGCAGGACAGTGGCGTAATTGGAGGGCAGCTGGACCTTCATCCGGCCAGATGCAAGGCTGACCATCACACTCTCCGCCCCCACGGTATCGGCCAGCAGGTCCGTTGCAGCGTTGGCCTCCACCGGCAGCTGGAACTCCATCTCCGCCGGGCCGTCGCCGTTGTTGAATACGGCCACGAGGGCTTTTCCATCCAGCACCCGGGCAAAGGCATAGCACTGGGTGGTCAGCTGGAGCTCCTTCACCTCGCCCCAGCTCAGGGCCGGGTATTCGGCCTTCAGCCTGCCCAATGCGGCGTACACACTGGTGACAGGGTTGGTGGTCAGGTCATCCCGGAATTTGTCCAGCTCCAGGCAGGGGCGCAGGGGCCAGTCACTGCCCCACTCCTTTTTGCCCTCGATGCCAAATTCGGAGCCGTAATAGATGGACGGAATGCCCCAAAGCGTGTATACTAGAATTGCAATGTGCCGGATGTGCGCCTTGTTCCGCAGTTTATTGGGCAGGCGCTCCACATCGTGGTTGTCGGAGAAGGTATAAAGCCGGGTGTCGTGGCAGAGCCCCTGCAAACGGCGCATGGTGTGTGCGATCTCAAAATAGTTGTGGTCGTTGTGGCCGCTCCACAGGCCCTTGTGCAGCTCATAGTTGGTAACGGAATGGAGCATTTCAGGGTTGGCCCAGCGGCTGTAATCGCCGTGGATGACCTCGCCCATCAGCCAGAACTCAGGCTTGACCTCGTTGGCAAGGCGGCGCAGACCCTTCATAAAGTCGAAGTCCAGCACATCCGCTGCATCCAGCCGGATGCCGTCAATGTCGAATGCATCGACCCAGAAGCGGATGGTATCATAATGGTAGTTCTGCACCTCGGGGTTGCGCTGGTTCAGCTTGACCAGCAGGTTGAAGCCGCCCCAGTTGCCGTAAGAGAAGCCGTCGTTGTACTCGTTGTTGCCCCAGAAGTTCACATCGCAGAACCAGTCCTTATAGCGGGCGTTCTCGCGGTTTGCTTTCAGGTCCTGGAACGCGAAGAAATCGCGGCCCACATGGTTGAACACGCCGTCCACAATGACCTTCTGGCCCCGCTCATGGCAGGCGGCGACAAATTCCTTGAACTCCTCGTTGGTGCCGAGACGCCGGTCCACCAGACGGTAGTCGATGGTGTCATAGCCGTGGGAACCGCTCTCGAACAGCGGGCCGATATAGATCGCCGTACAGCCAAGCTTTGCCGCGTGTTCTGCCCACGCATCCAGCTTTTTGAAAGCCCCGGGGACAGGCTGTCCGTCGTTTTCATGCGCGCAGCCGCACAATCCCAGAGGATAGATGTGATAGAATACCGCATTGTCATACCAAGCCATTGTCTGTACCGCTCCTGTTTTCAAAAAGTTACAGCAGAGCACTTTTCCGACAAAAGTGCATCTGTATCCTATTCAGTATAGCACATTTTCCGACAAAAGTGTGATAAAAGTGTTGTATATTTCTCATTTTACCTATTCCATCGTCCGTGTTCTGTAAAAATTGCGATAAAAGGAGTCTTTCGTATGAATCTTCCCTCCATCCCCAAATCCTTCTTCAACGGCGACTGCTTCGACGCCTACCGCATCCTCGGCGCGCACCCCTGGCAGGGTGACCACGGCGAAGAGGGCTGGCGCTTCGCGGTCTGGGCTCCCGGTGCTACGGCTGTGGAGGTCTGCGGCGGCTTTGACGGCTGGGGCGCAGGCATCCCGCTCCAGAAGGCCGACACCGGTGTGTGGAGCGGCTTTGTATCCGGGCTGTGCGAGGGGGAGCTCTACAAATACCGCATCCACGGGGCCGACGGCAGCGTGGTCATGCGGGCCGACCCCTACGCTTTCGCGTCTGAAGTCCGCCCCGCCAACGCCAGCCGCCTGACCAAACTGGACTTTTCCTTCGACGACAGCGCATGGATGGAGCGGCGGGATAAATGCCGTAATCTGCCCATGAACATCTACGAACTCCATGCCGGCAGCTGGAAGCATAAGCCCAACTCCACCCAGCCCGACGGCTCGGACGGCTGGTACGATTACGAAGAGCTGGCCCGGGAGCTCATCCCCTGGCTGCTGGAACACCACTTCACCCATGTAGAGCTTCTGCCGCTGGCAGAACACCCCTTCGACGGCAGCTGGGGCTACCAGACCACCGGCTACTTCGCCGTCACCAGCCGGTACGGCACCCCGGCCCAGTTCGCCTCCTTTGTCAACGCCTGCCACCGGATGGGCATCGGCGTCATCATGGACTTTGTCCCCGTCCACTTTGCGGCCAATGCCGACGCACTGGCCAACTTTGACGGCACCCACCTCTACGAGTACGACAGCGATGTGGGCCACAGCGAGTGGGGCACCTGCAACTTCAATTATTACCGCCGGGAGGTGTGCAGCTTCCTGAACAGCGCCGCCGCCCTCTGGATGGAGGTCTACCACTGCGACGGCATCCGGATGGACGCCATCTCCCGCGCCCTCTACTGGCAGGGCGACCCCGCCCGGGGCGTCAACGAGGGCGCCGTCACCTTCCTGCGGAACCTCAACCACGGCCTGAACGAGCGCTGGCCCACCGGCGTTTACATGGCCGAAGATTCCACCAACTTCCTCAAAGTCACGGCCCCCACCCGCTACGACGGCATCGGCTTCGACTACAAGTGGGACATGGGCTGGATGCACGATACGCTGGACTACTTCGCCACCCCCTTCGGCCAGCGTCCCGACGCATACGGGAAGATCATTTTCAGTATGCACTATTTCTACAACGAGCTCTACCTGCTGGCGCTGAGCCACGACGAGGTCGTCCACGGCAAAAAGACAGTCATCGATAAGCTCTGGGGCACCTACGAGGAAAAATGCGCCCAGCTGCGCACCCTCTATTTTTATATGTATGCGCACCCGGGCAAAAAGCTCAATTTTATGGGCAACGAGCTGGGGCATTTCCGGGAGTGGGACGAAAAGCGGGAGCTGGACTGGGATCTGCTCAAGTACCCCTTCCACGATGCATTCCAGAAATATTTCGGTGCTCTGAGCCGCCTTTACGCCACCCAGCCCGCCCTCTACGCGGGCGAGTATGACCCCCGCTGCTTCGAGTGGGTGGCCAGCGAGAGCCGGGACGAGGGCGTGTACGCCTGGCTGCGCAAGGGTGCGGGACAGACCATCCTCTGCGTCATGAACACCCAGAACACTGCCCACAAAAAGTTCCCGCTCTACCTGAGTTTCCCCGCCGGGGCCGAAGAGCTGCTGAACACCGAGGCCCCCTGCTGGGGCGGCGCGGACAAGTCGAAGCCCAAAGCTCTCCATACCTCGGACGGCGGCGTCTATGGCCGGGACTACACCCTCACCGTGGACCTGCCCGCCATGGGCAGCCAGATGTTCAAGCTCACCCCCGAAGCGCCCCGCCCCGAGGCTGCACAGGCCAGCGCCCGCCGGGCCGCTGCCGCACGCCGCAAGGCAGCCCGCACCCAGAACGCCAAGGCGGATGCCGCCGCATACAACTCCAAAAAGTAATATTTGTTTCAGAATATCCCGTCTGCTGAAAATGCAGCGGGATATTCTGCGTTCTGGCGCGGTCTGCGGCTGGACAAGCCTTAACGGATTTATTATACTGTTAGATGGAAAGTTGTGTTTTGCATTTTCCGGAAGTTAAATGAAAGGGATCATCCTTCTATGCTATCTGCTGCTGTTCGCCGGCTCTCGCCTCTGCAATGGGCGGGGGTCGGTCTGGGCAGCTGTGCGGTGCTGCTGGCTCTTCTGGGGCTGCTTGCACCGGCCAGCGCCTTCTTTTTCCCGCTGCTCAGTCTCTGGGCCAGCGTGGGGCTCTTTGTTCTGGCCCTCTGCGTTCTCCGTGTGGCAGGCGCAGAGCTGGACTTCTTCCACAAAGCCGTCGTCTTCGGCATCTGGGCTGTGGCTGTCGTCTATTTTTACTGGACATTGTCGAGCCGGAGCTTTGTATACGTCTGGGATTACGCCAACTACCTGCTCAAGCAGTACGACGCCGAAGCCGCCTTTGCCCAGAGTGCAGGCGCGGGCCTTGCATACATCTTCGGCTCCATGGCCGACGACTACACCAATTTCATCACCCTCTTCACCGAGTTTCCCTTCTGTCTCACCGACCACACCGGCGATGACTACTCCTTCAGTCAGGTGTTCTGCATCCTGCCGACCCTGCTGGTGCTGCTGGCGGGCCTTGTCGTCAAGGTCGGGCAGATCCTGAATGTGAAGAATCAGATGTACTATTTCCTCTTCGGGATGACGCTCACGGCGGCTTATCCCTTCCTGCGGATGAGCGCGGTGCTGGCCCAGCCGGACTGGTTCGGACTCATCTTCGCGTTTGCGATTCTTCTACTGACGCTGGATCTCCGATTCGACAAGCTGGAGCCGGTGCGGTTCGGCCTCATCTTCCTGGCCACTGCCGCCATCATCCTCGCCCGCCGGTGGTTTCTTTACTTTGTGGTGGGCTACTACTTCGCCTACGCGCTGCTGCTCATCGCGGGCTGTGTGCGGTTGGCGAAGGGCGGCAAAAAAGCCGCTGCCCTTGTTCGAATCAAGAACCTCGTCCTCTTCGGCCTTGCGTCCGTCGTGGCGATGGTCATCCTGCTCTGGCCGATGGTGTCCCACATCCTCGCCTACAACTACGCAGGCCGCTACTCCTATTATAACGGCGGCGGTCTGGCTCTCGAGGCGTTCTATCACATCGGCCGGATGGGCCTGTTCAACATTCTCCTCATGGTGCTGGGTCTCGCCTTTGCGGCGAAGCACAGAGCGCCCTCCCTGCCCTGTCTCGCCGGGTGTGAGCTGGTGGTGAGCATCCTGCTCTTCACCCGGGTGCAGAACACCGGCTCCCATCAGTTCCTGCTCTTCCTGCCGGGGTACTTCATCCTCTTTCTGCTGGGTGCCGCTGCGCTGGCCGAGGGCATCGAGCACCGCCGGAACCTCAAGCTGGGGTGCTGGGCCTTTGTGCTGGTGCTGTCCATGTCAGTGCGGTGTTCGCCGCTGACTACGCTGGCCATGCCGGGTTTCGTCATCGAGCATTTCCCGATTCAAATTCCGGCCACCCAGTATTTCATCTCGCTGGACAAGCTCATCTACGATAGGAAGGACATCGGCCAGATACAGGCCATCGCCGACTGGATAGGCTCCCACTGCGCCGAGGGCGAAGTGAGCTACATGATACCCCACGATATGCTCTACAACCCCGACCACTTCAAAAACTGCCGCCTGCCCGAGACCCCCATCAACGACAAGCTGGCCTTCGGCTTCTCGGTCCCCGGCACCCACAACTTCCCCACCCAGTTCTTTGAGGCAAAATATGTCATCACCTGCGAGCCCTTCCCCCAGACTTACGTCGGCAGCGGCGAGATGTCCGGCAGGCTCAACGACCGTTTTCTGGCGGTGCGGGACCAGTATTTCACCTTTGAAAAAAGCTTTGACATGGGCAATGGCACCACCTTCACCATCTGGAAGCGCACCGCTGCCCCCACCCGGGAGGAAGTGGAGTATTATCTGAGCGCTTTCGCTGAGGAAGACGCCCAGTACCCTGAAATGTTCTCCCAGGTGGCCGAAGCATGGCTCACCGCTCACGGGCTGTGAGCTTGCCCTTTCTGCCGAAAACGTGTATAATTCGATTGATTGCTATAAAACCCGCAGCGCCGCCCGCCGGCCTGCTTACGTCATAAGGAGTACGCCGCTATGGATAAGAAGAACACGCCTGAAGTGAAGCTGGGCCAGTACAAGGGCCTGGCTGTCACCCGTCACGTCCGCCCCGTCACCGACAAGACCGTGGACATCGAGCTTGTCCACCAGGCCCGGATGCACGCGGTCTACCACCCCACCACCGAACCTGCCAAGCGCGGCTTCCGCGCCCTGCTGGACTTTGCCGGCTACATGGACGGCAAGGAGATCCCCGACAGCCGGATGGAGAAGGTCATGGTCGTGCTGGGCGACGGCAAGCTGATGCCCGCCGCCGAGCAGGCCATCTACGGCCACCGTGCCGGCGAGGTGTTCCGCTTCGACTTTACTTACCCGCAGGACTTCCGCCTGCCGGAGCTGTCCGGCAAGACCGCACAGTTCGAGATCGAGCTCCGCTCTCTGGCCGAGAAAGTCACGCCCGCACCGGATGAGGCTTTCGCCAGGAGTCTGGGCTTCGACTCCCTCGATGCGCTGAAGGCTGACCTTCGCGCCAAAAAGCAGAAGATCCACGAGGAAGGGGCTGACCGCGCCGCCGGAAAGCAGCTGCTGGACATGGCCGGTGCCAACATGACCGTGGACCTGCCCGCCGAAATTCTCGACCGCACCGCCCAGAATGAGATGAAGCTGCTGAAAGAGCGCCTCTCCCGCAGCGGCATCACTCTCGAGCAGCACTGCAAGAACAGCCGCACCACCCCGGAAGCCCTCGAGAAGGACTACCGCGCACAGGCCGAGAGCCGCATCCGCTTCGTGCTGGCAGCCCGTGCCATCGCTGAGGCGGAGAACATCGTCGTCCATCCCGAGGAAGTCAACGCCGAGTACCGCCGCCTGTCCCAGCTGCAGGACACCCCCGAGGCGGAGATCCGGAAAGCCCTGCCCGAGGATACCATCGCCGCCGCGCTGGCCGCAAAGAAAGTGCAGCGCTTCCTGCTGGACAACGCTCAGGTCACTACCGTGACCGATGCCCCCGAAAAGGAGTGATACCGCTATGGGTCTGTTTACCCGTTATGCAATGGACGCCCTGATGAAGACCTCTCATCCCGAGGTCATCCGCCGTCAGTGCTGGAATCTCCACCCCCACCGCACCCCCTGCACGGCCTGCAAAGACATCTGCCCCTACGGCGATGCCATCTTCACCCGCCCCAACCTCGTTAAAGACTGGGACCCCTGCACCGACTGCGGCCTCTGCGTGTCCGCCTGCCGCTCGGGCTGCATCGTCCCTTCGCCCGAGCAGGTACAGCGGGACACCTCGCTGGCGGATACCGACAACGACACCCTCTGGCTGGGCTGCGAGAAGAGCACCCGCAAGAACACCACCGTCCGCGCCTGCGTGGCCTCCTTCTCGTGGGAAACTCTGGCCTATCTGGCTCTGAATAAGAAGCTGGTCCTTGACCTAACTCCCTGCGGTGAGTGCGAGAACGACATCTGCGCCGCCCAGCTCCGCAAGGAGCTGACCCGTCTGGTGGAGTTCCTCGGCCCCCAGCTCTTCGAGAGCCGGGTCACGCTGGCCTATGAGCAGGACGAAGCGCCCTACCATGTGCAGGAGCTGAGCCGTCGGGAGATGTTCTCCCACATGACCGAGGGCTCCCGCGCCGGCACCAAGAAGCTGCTGCAGATGCTGCCCGGCCTGCGCAGCGAGGAGGACAGCGCCGCCGACTTCCGCCTCATGCTCCACCAGCGGACAAAGCAGCTCAAGGCTGCTTCCGAGACGCCGCTGCGCTACGGCTGGTATCTGCCGAACTTCACCCAGAAGTGCTTCGGCTGCGGCAAGTGCGAGAAAGCCTGCCGCTCCGGCGCACTCAAGCTCGAGGATATGCCCGACGGCCAGACCCGCGTGGTCGTCACGCCCTGGAAGTGCAGCGAGTGCGGCGTCTGCGTCGCGGCCTGCTCCAACAGCGGCATCGACGGCATGAAGCTGCGCCAGCTCACCACCCTCGGCCCGGTGAGCATCTACAAATGCAGCAAGACCCTCTGTGCTGACTGCGGCAAGCCCATCGCGCCGAACAGCTCCGAGGGCATCTGCTCGGTCTGCCGCATCAAGCGCCGCACCAAGCAGCGTCAGGAGGAGGCCGCAGCCCGCGCCAGGGAGCGGATCGCCGAGCGCGAGGCCCGCAAGGCAGCGGAGGAGGCCGCAAAGGCCGCTGCCGCAGAGCTGGCCGCTGAAAATGCCGCAAATGCTTCCGGTGCCGCCGCAGCCGAAACGGCAGCGGCTCCCATCTCTGCCGCACCTGCCGCTGCGGCGGCAACAGCTGTTTCTGTTGCGGAAACAGCATCTGCATCCGAAAAGGATTGACGCGGCCGCAAATCAATGCTATACTCAGTTATGACCATATTGTTTGGTGGCCGGGACTGTTGCAAAGGAGTAACGGATGGATTTCCGTTGCTCTTTTTTCATAAAAAACGGTCCGTTTGTCCGCTGCCGGGGAACAGCGGACACCGCACAACGCGACGCTGTCCTTTGTACAGCAAAAACAAGAAAAGAGGGAATTTATGATGAACACTTCCATCTCCCGCCGTCAGTTCCTGAAGGCCAGCGGCCTGGCAGCCGCCGGTGCCTGCGCAGCCGGCCTGCTGACTGGCTGCGGCGGCTCTTCCTCCGGCAGCGCTTCCGGCGCAGCCTCTTCCGGTTCCGGCTCCAGCTACACCATCCTGTACGACAGCCAGCCCGCTACCCTGAACTACCTGACCACCGGCACCGACCTTGAGATGGTCGTGGGCGCAAACTGCGTGGATACGCTGGTCGAGTACGACAACAAGGGTGTCATGCGCGAAGGCCTGGCCACCAGCTGGGACTGGGATGCCGACACCCTGACCTGGACGTTCCATCTGCGTGAGGAGAACTGGGTGGACTGCAACGGCGAGGTCGTGGCCCCCGTCACCGCACAGGACTTCGTGGACGCTCTGAAGTACGTCCTGACCCCGGACTACGCCGCCTCCAACGTGGGCCTCGTCACCGCTTACATCGCAGGCGCTGACGACTACTACAACTACCACGTCTATCTGAACAACGCCAACACCGGCGTCGTGGACGATGACGGCACCACCTACACCGTGGACGGCAGCGGCGTCGTCACCGTGACTGCCCCCGACTCTGACCCCGCCACCTACGCACCGGTGGACTTCGACGCCGTGGGTGTCACCGCTGTGGATGACCACACCCTGACCTACACCCTGACCTACGACTTCCCGGGCTTCCTGAGCCTGCTGTGCTATCTGCCCTACGAGCCCGCTTACGGCCCGCTGCTGGAAGAGACCGGCGACCAGTTCGCCACCAGCGCAGAGACCACCTACAGCTGCGGTGCCTTCTATCTGGCCGCCTATGAGTCTCTGGAGACCTGGGTTATGAAGAAGAACCCCGAGAACTACGACGCTGACAACGTCTTCATCGACACCATCAGCCGCATCTACAACGCCGAGGCCAGCGTCAACGGCCCCGAGATGATCAAGCGCGGCGAGATCGACGAGGCCACCATCGGCTCCGACATCCTCGACAGCTGGCTGTCCGACGACACCACCAAGGACATGGTGTCCATGGACCGTCCCAACACCAACTACACCTATTTCTATATGTTCAACTTCATGCCTTTCTCCCACGAGTTCTCCAACTGGAGCGTGGAGGGCATGGACGCCGAGTATGAGCCGGAGAACTGGGCCAAGGCCATCAACAACACCAACTTCCGCAAGTCCTTCCTCTACGGCATCAACAACTCTGTCACGCTGGCCGTCAAGGCACCCGAGGGCTACGACAACTACAAGCTGAACACCATCACGCCCCCCAGCTTCTGTGCCAACGCGGACGGCGTGGACTACCTCAAGTGCGGCGACCTGGCCGACATCACCGAGTTCTTCGACGAGGCGAAGGCCAAGGAGTACCGCGACGCTGCCATCCCGGAGCTGACCGCTGCCGGTGTGACCTTCCCCATCAAGGTGCAGATGCCCTACAATCCCTCTTCCACCGACTGGGACAAGCAGTGCCAGGTGTTCAAGCAGCAGCTCGAGGGTGTGCTGAACGACGGTTTCGATTTCATCGATATCCTCATCACTGCCGGCCCCTCCGACAGCTTCCTGTCCAGCGTCCGCCGCAACGGCAAGTTCGCTTTCCTGCAGTGCAACTGGGGCGCTGACTACTCCGACCCCCAGACCGAGACCGACCCCTTCTATCAGGCCGAGGGCACACGCGGCAGCCGCTACGCCTTCCTGCGCACCGGCGTCGAGGACGGCTTCATCACCGGCGACACCGCGGACGCCGTCATGAACTACATGAAGGCCATCGAAGAGGCTGTCAAGATCACCGACGACATCAACGCCCGCTACGATGCCTTCGCCAACGCCGAGGCTTCCCTCATCAACAATGCCCTCGTCGTCCCCATGGGCATGAGCATCCCGGCCTACATCGCCACCCGTCTGAACTACTGGGAGGGCCAGTACGCTTCCACCGGCTTCTCCAACAAGCGCCTGAAGGGCATCCACGTCCTCGACCATTACATCTCCATGAGCGAGTACGAGGCCAACCGCGACGCCCGCTAAGACTTTTTGAGTCTGTCCGCTCCAAAGCTCTCCGTTTTCCCACGGGAAAGCGGAGAGCTTTTCGTTTCTGAAGCCTCTTACATGAATTTTTGTAACGAACTTTGCCAAATCACTTTCCAAAAGTAGTTTTTTGTTGTATTCTATTCCTATCCGACATTCATTTTATAAAAGAGAGGGGTGCGCACAGATATGCTCAAATATCTGGCGAAACGCATCGGGCGCTCGATACTGACCCTGTTTATTATCGTCACGCTCGTTTTCTGCCTTTTGCGGCTGATGCCGGTGGAAGGCTATTTTGCTAACTACGAAAAAATGACCGAGGCCCAGATACAGGCCGGCTTACAGTCCATGGGCCTGCTGGACCCGCTGCCGGTGCAGATCGGCCGCTTCTGGGTCAATACGCTCCACGGCGACCTCGGCGTGAGCCACATCTATAAGGTCAACGCCTCCGTCACCGGCATCCTCGCCAAGAAGCTGCCCATCTCCATCCAGATGGGCGTGTACGCCATGCTGCTGAGCCTTGTCATCGGCATCCCGATGGGCCTGTTCATGGGCCGCTTCAAGAGCCGCTGGCCCGATAAGCTCGGCACGGCCATCATCGTCCTCATCCAGGCTGTGCCTGCGGCAGTGTATTATCTGTACATCCAGATGTACGGCACCACCGCGCTGAACGTGGGCCTGCTCTTCGACGCCTCCAACTGGAAATACTGGGTGCTGCCCGTCTGCTCCATGAGTCTGGGCAACGTGGCGTTCTACGCCATGTGGCTGCGCCGGTACATGGTGGACGAGAGCAACAAGGACTATGTCCGCCTTGCCCGTGCCAAGGGCGTGAGTGAGAACAACATCGCCCTGCGCCACATCTTCCGCAACGCAATGGTGCCGCTGGTGCAGTATATTCCCTCCGCCTTCCTGAACACTGTGGTCGGCTCCATCTACATCGAGAGCCTCTACAGCATCCCGGGCATGGGCGGCCTGCTGGTCACCTGTGTCCAGCGCCACGACAACACGATGGTGCAGGGCATCGTTCTGCTCTACGCCTGCGTGGGCATCATCGGCCTGATCCTGGGCGACCTGCTCATGGTGCTCA
>OHHY01000662.1_pt1 | contig 15522 bp, 10 predicted proteins | sample 1568101 | NCBI WGS metagenome assembly OHHY01 (sample SAMEA3879605, study PRJEB24766) | human gut metagenome | biome: human-associated habitat; feature: feces | place: USA | collected 1985/1987
GCCTTCAATCCATGTTTTAAAACATACTAATCGACAGCTATACTGTTATATAGATACCTTTTGATGCTTCTTTTCGGGGTTTTCTCAAATTCCGTAGGATAAAGCTGAATCTTGCTGACTTTTTCATACGCAGCTACATTATTATTTAAGTTCTTCAGATTTTCATCCATGATGGTTTTCAGGTTATCCGGATTGTTCAATCCGAGAGAATCAAGCGCTTCGTAATCCGCATAGACCAGTGCCACCAGTTTCTTGTTACGTTCGATGACGAGGCTTTCAAGAATGAATGGCAGGTTATTGAGTTTGGCTTCCAGCTCTTCGGGGAAGATGTTCTGTCCGCTCGAACTCAGAATCATGCTTTTGAGTCGTCCGCGGATGAAGATATTTCCGCTGGCGTCCATAGTACCAAGGTCGCCGGTGCGCAGCCAGCCGTCTTCGGTAAACACTTCCTGCGTGGCTTCCGGATTCTTATAATATCCGAGCATCATATTCGCTCCCCTGCAAACAATCTCTCCGGCATGAGTTTTAGGATCCGGGGAATCAATGCGGACTTCCATTCGCGTAGTGGCCTTTCCGCAGGAAGCAAGTTTCAATGTATCCCAACGGCTGGAGCAGATAATCGGACCACATTCTGTCATGCCGTAAGCAATGGTGTAGGGGAAACCTATCTTTTTGAGAAAAGCTTCTACTTCGGCATTGAAAGGAGCGCCGCCGATAATGATTTCGTCGAAATTACCTCCAAAGATTTCCATAGCTGCCTGGCGGGCCAACGATTTGATTTTGTCATTGACGATAGGTACTTTGAGCAATAACTTTCCGATTTTGCTATCCACTTTAGGGAGGATATCTTTCTTGATAATCTTTTCTACAATCAAAGGTACGCAAGAGATAACTCTGGGCTTAATCTCCGAGAAAGATTGTGAGATGATTTTCGGAGACGGCATACGTGTCAGGAAATAGATATGCGCACCTGCGGAGAAGCCATATAAGAAATCGTATACCATACCGAAAACGTGTCCCATAGGAAGCATGGAAACGATATGGTCGCCCGGTTTGACGGGAAGCATTTCAAAACAATAGGCCACATTCGACCAGATACTGCGATAGGGGAGCATGACACCTTTTGAATAGCCTGTGGTTCCTGAAGTATAGTTGATAATAGCCAGTTCCTCGGGCCTGTCTTTCCGGTAACAGATATGCTCCGGGCGGAAATTCTTCGGGTAACGTTGACCGTATATCGCATTCCGGTGTTCGAAAGCATATGTCAGTTTTTCATTGCGTGATACCAATGATGAGAAATCGGTGAGTGACGCGATTCCTTCCAACAGGGGCATGGCGTCTTCATTCAGGTTTTCCCATGCCTGGTCGCCGACAAAAAGCAGTTTGGCTTCGGAGTGGTTGACAATATTATGGATATTATCCGCTTTAAATTCATGGAGAATAGGAACAATTACGGCTCCGTAAGTGATAGTAGCCAGAAAAGTGACAGCCCAATGGGCACTGTTACGTCCGCAGACTGCTATCTTGTCTCCCGGCTGAATACCGGCACTTTCTAAAACAATGTGGAATTTAGCTATTTTACGAGCCACATCTTTATATTGGAGGGTAATTCCTTTGTAGTCAGTCAAAGAGTCTTTATCCCAGTTCTTGATAATGCTTTGTTCAATATAGTCGATGAACTGATGTTCTTGTTCCATTCGTTTTTGCACATTTAGTTTAAAACTGCGCAAAATTAATACTTCATTAATGTAAACCGAATTTTACAATTAAGTTTTACGGTTAATTAACGGGGGATGTTTGAACATATTTCGTCCCCCGCCTTATTCGGATTCGTTCACTTCCTCTTTTGATTTTTCGGAGATAAGGAGCAACTTGTCTCCTACATGAAGTTTCAGTGTTCCGTTAGGAATTAAAAACTCATCTCCGCGTTTCACTATCATAACCAATGTTCCTTTGGGAAGATTCATATCCTTCAAGGTATCTGCTTCTTCCAGCATTTCCGTGGTAATGGTCATGTCGCTAAGGTCGGAGTCTATTTCTTCCGGCAGCTCCACTCCAAAGTCATTCCCTGTTTTCTCCAGTGGTTTGGAGAGGTTCAGCATGCGGGCAACGAAAGAAATCGTTGTTCCCTGCACAACCAACGAGACAATGGTAATGAAGAATACGATATTAAAGATGATATTCGAACCTTCCACGCCTGCAACTACCGGATAGGTGGCAAAGATGATAGGTACGGCACCGCGTAGTCCTACCCATGATACGAACAACCGTGATTTCATGGTAATCTTCCGGAAAGGGAGCAGGCAGAGGAACACGCTTAACGGACGCCCGATGAGAATCATAAAGACACCGATCAACAAGGCTACTACTGCTACTTCCAGCATTTCGTGCGGATTGACGAGAAGTCCGAGGCAAAGGAACATGATGATTTGGAACAGCCAGGTCAATCCGTCCATAAATGTGTAGATGTCCTTGCGGTGCATGATTTTATTGTTTCCTACCATGATACCTGCGATGTATACGGCAAGGTAGCCGTTACCTTTTAGCAAGTCGGTGATAGAAAAGGTGAAGAATACAAAAGCCAGCAATAATATCGGATACAATGCCTGGTTGTCAATATTGAGTTTGTTCAGCATACGGATAGCCAGCTTTCCGAGTACATATCCGGCACCTGCACCTACCATAAACTGAATGACAAATGAACCGACAATAGCACCGACTCCCATACCTGCCGATTGGATAAACTGTATCAGCACAATGGTCAGCATATACGCCATAGGGTCATTACTACCACTTTCCAATTCCAACATGGGACGGAGGTTATGTTTCAGATTCATTTTCTGCGAACGCAGGATAGCGAATACGGAGGCCGAGTCGGTAGACGACATAGTAGCTGCCAATAACAATGAAGTCGTGATAGGCAGATAAATATTTGTCCAACTCATGCCGGATAGCCACCAGATAAACAATCCGGTGAAAAGGGCAGTGAGTAAAACTCCGACGGTAGAAAGCACGATACCTGGTCCTAAAATGGGTTTGATTTCTTTGAACTTCGTATCCATACCTCCCGAAAACAAGATGATGCTTAATGCAACCATACCAATGAATTGTGCATCTTTGGCGTCATGGAACTGGAGTCCGAGCCCGTCACTTCCGAATAGCATTCCTACTACAAGGAATAGTAATAAAGTGGGCACTCCGAAGCGGTATCCGGTTTTTCCAACAACAATGCTGACGAAAAGTAAGATAGAACCAATAAGTAAGGTGTTTTCTGCTGTAAATATCATAGGCAATATATTATTAAGTTATAAAATTGTCGTATTCGTTCTCACCGTGCGAAGTTACACATTATTAACAACAAATTAAAGGGCTTTTTGGATGTATTTTTGTGAAAAAAGGTAGTTAAATTGTCTAAAAAGATTAATTTTGCACTCAATTAATCTACATCATACTTATGGATTCAAATAATCTTACTCCTTTAAGGAAAGGGATAGTGGGAGTACAATTCCTGTTTGTAGCCTTTGGAGCTACGGTTCTTGTACCGTTATTGGTCGGGCTCGACCCTTCCACTGCTTTATTTACCGCCGGGATCGGTACTCTTATCTTTCACGCTGTCACTCGTGGGAAGGTTCCTATTTTCTTGGGAAGTAGTTTTGCTTTTATTGCTCCTATCATAAAAGCGACGGAACTTTACGGATTACCCGGCACTTTATCGGGCATGGTAGGGGTTGCGCTTGTTTATTTTGTAATGAGTGCGCTTGTCAAGTGGCAGGGGATAAGGGTAATTGAGAAATTGTTTCCTCCGGTTGTCATAGGTCCGGTCATTATTCTGATTGGACTGTCTCTGGCGGGAACCGGTGTGAATATGGCAAAAGAAAACTGGGTGCTGGCCTTGTTGTCGTTGGTTACTGCGGTTATTGTTTCGATGAAAGCGAAAGGACTTTTAAAACTGATACCTATCTTTTGTGGGATTATAGTAGGTTATCTGGCCGCATGGCTTTTCTATGATTTAGATTTATCCGGTGTCAGAGATGCGGCATGGATTGGTTTGCCTCAATTTGTTTTCCCTAAGTTTTCGTGGGAACCGGTGCTGTTTATGATTCCGGTAGCGATTGCTCCGGTGATAGAGCATATTGGTGATGTATATGTGGTCAACACTGTTGCCGGAAAAGATTTTGTGAAAGACCCCGGTCTGCATCGTACTTTATTGGGAGACGGTCTGGCTTGTTTTTTTGCCGGACTGGTAGGCGGCCCTCCTGTAACTACTTATTCCGAAGTAACGGGTGCCATGTCTCTGACGAAGATCACTAATCCGCAGGTAATCCGGATTGCCGCGTTTTCTGCTATCTTATTTTCTGTTATAGGTAAGATCAGTGCATTGTTGAAATCAATTCCGAGTGCAGTGTTGGGTGGAATTATGCTTTTACTCTTCGGTACAATAGCCTGTGCGGGTATAGCCAATCTGGTAAATAATTGTATTGACTTGAGTCGTACAAGGAATATTATCATCGTATCTTTAACATTGACTGTCGGTATCGGCGGAGCTGTTTTTACCTGGGGGGAATTTTCTTTATCCGGTATCGGACTGGCAGCTTTGGTAGGCGTACTCCTTAATTTGATTTTGCCGAGAAATGACTGACCGGAAAGAATAAGTTGATTCTACTATAAATTTCAGGCGCGGACGATACAAAAACATTGCATTGTCCGCGCCTTTATGTAAGATTCAGGTTCTATTAGTTATGACAGAAATTTCATAATATCTTCATCTACCGAACTGATACCACCGATTCCGAATTGGTCTATCAACACATTTTTTACGTTCGGAGAAAGGAAAGCGGGGAGGGTAGGACCCAGATGAATGTTTTTCACTCCCAAAGCTAATAAGGCCAGCAATACGATAACGGCTTTCTGTTCATACCAAGCAATGTTATATACAATAGGCAACTTGTTTACATCATCCAAACCGAAGATTTCTTTCAGTTTCAGGGCAATGACGGCTAGTGAATAACTGTCGTTACACTGTCCTGCATCCAGTACACGGGGAATACCGTTGATATCACCTAAAGACAACTTGTTGTATCTGTATTTTGCACATCCGGCTGTCAGGATAACCGTATCGTTCGGAAGTTTCCGGGCAAACTCTGTGTAATATTCACGACTCTTCATACGTCCGTCGCATCCTGCCATGACAAAGAACTTACGAATCGCACCGCTCTTTACAGCTTCTACTACTTTGTCTGCCAAAGCCGTCACTTGCGCATGGGCAAACCCGCCGATAAGAGTACCGTTTTCTATTGCTACCGGTGGCTGGCATTGCTTGGCGTGGGCAATCAGTGCAGAGAAATCTTTTGGTTTTCCGTCCTTACGTTCCGGGATATAATGTGCTCCTTCCAGTCCGCAAGCGCCGGTGACATAGATACGATCCTTGTAGCTGGCGTTGGAACGTGGAGGAACAATGCAGTTGCTTGTAAACAGAATCGGCCCGTTGAAACTTTCAAACTCCTCCTTTTGTTTCCACCAGGCATTCCCGTAGTTTCCTGCCAGATGTTTGTATTTCTTTAGTTGGGGATAGTAATGGGCCGGAAGCATTTCGCTGTGAGTATAGATGTCTATTCCCGTACCTTCCGTTTGTTCCAGCAGTTCTTCGAGGTCTTTCAGGTCATGCCCGCTGATAAGGATACCCGGATTGTTGCGTACACCGATATTGACTTCGGTAATTTCGGGATTGCCGTAACTGCTTGTATTGGCAGTATCCAGTTGTGCCATGGCAGACACCCCATGTTGACCTGTCTCCAGTGTAAGTTGAACCAGTTCTTCCATAGTTATATCATTGCGGGTCAGTTCAGCTAATGCATGTTGCATGAAGGCGAAGATTTCCGGTGACTGGTAACCCAGGTTATGTGCGTGCTCTACATAGGCTGCCATTCCTTTCAGTCCGTAGTGCACCAGTTCTTTTAACGAACGGATGTCTTCGTCTGGTGTGCGAAGCACCCCCACTGTTTTAGCCTTTTCTTCAAATTCATCTTCATTGCCGTTCCAAAGACATTCGTCGGGAGCGTTTTTGATAGAAACCTTACCGCCCAGTTCTTTTTTCAAGCGTAGTCCTTCCTTTATTTTCCCAATAATGGCTGCTTTGTCAAAGTTGGCATTGGTAATAGTGATAAAGAGAGAATCATAGATAAATTTGTCCGCTTCTTCGGAGGAATGTCCTTCTTTACGCAGGTGTTCGTTGTACATGGCAATTCCACGTATTACAAAGAGTAACAGGTCTTGCAGGTTAGCCACTTCGGATGTTTTACCGCATACTCCTTTTAAGGTACAACCTGTACCCATTGCGGTTTCTTGACATTGATAACAGAACATACTCATAACATTTACGTTTTAATTAGTCTTCTTGATTAATGAACGCAAATGTAGCGCAAAGGTTGCGGGCAGTTCTGTAACTAATGTTACAACAATGAATATTTTTTTGTGGATACCGGCAAACTCTATTGGATAAGCCGGACAAGCTCTTCTTTTTGAAGGATAGTGATCTGTTTCCGGTCGGCAGTGAGTAATCCGTCTTCCTGCATGTGTGCCAATTCGCGTGCCAACGAAGGACGGGATACTCCGAAATAATCACTTAATTCCTGTTGCGATCGGTCGAGGGTGATATGTAACTGTTGTTGCTGCTTATATAGGCGAAGTAAATAAGAAGCAATCTTCTGCCTGATAGTCTTGAAAGACATGAAAAAGAGCTTGTCGGATAAAGTCCGTGCGTAGTTGGCAGAAAGGTTCATATAATTTTCGAAAAACTGCTCGTTCTTGCGGAACAATTCCAGAACACTTGTTTTAGGAATTTCTATAACCTCTGTCGGTTCGTTGGCTGTCACCTCCACCGGATAACGATTTTCTTCGCCGAACAGAAAAAGCGGGGCAATCGCTCTGGGGGCGGCAATATCTTCTACCTTTATTAATCTTCCGGAATAGTCTATCATTTCTCCGCGAACACTGCCTTTGGTCAGAATGACGAGGCGGTTGCATACATCCCCCTGCCGTGCCAGAATTTCCCCTTTCTTATAAGAACGGGTGTGGAAACTTATTTCTTCCAGATTAGCGGATAGTTTTTCCGGAGTTATCCCCCGGAATAACGGATTATTGATAAGTACGGGTATCATAGGCTACTCTGTTATTTGAATTTTAATATGAACTTAGTCTCTTTATCATCCGGAATCAATGTTAGGCTACCACCCGAAAGCCTCATAATCTGGCGGGAGATGCTTAGTCCGATTCCGCTTCCTCTTTCTTTGGTCGTAAAGAAAGGGATGAATATATGTTCCGCAATTTCAGGAGGGATAGCAGGACCATTGTTTTTTATCTCAATCAGTACTTCTTCCGCGTCGTTGCAATGAGCCTGTATCGCAATGCGTCCGCCGGGCTGATTGCCGATTGCCTGCACTGCGTTTTTCAGAAGATTGATAACGACTTGTGAAATGAGATTCTCGTCTGCATGGAGGATCAGGTCGGCGGGAGTCACCTCTGTATGGAAAGTAATATGATTACATGGATTCTGGTGCCGGGTCAGTTCGACCATTCGTTCGATGAATGCTTTCAAATAAAACAAAGAAGGCTCCGGAGTCGGGATACGTGTGAATTTTCGGTAAGATTCGACAAAAGAAAGCAAGCCTTTGCCGGTGGTACTGATAGTCTGCAAGCCATGGCTGATTTCTTCGTCTTTATCTTTCACCATGGACAAAAGTGTATCACTTAACGAGGTGATAGGAGTGACGGAGTTCATAATTTCATGGGTGAGTACACGAGTTAACCGAATCCATGAATCGATCTCTTTTTCATCCAGTTCGATGTTGATATCATTCAGAGCCAGGATACGCAAATGCTCTTTATGAACATTAATTTCCGAAACACGTATGGATAGATTGACTGTTCCCCGTTCGTTATGAAACATGACTTGTAGTTTATCCCCCGGGCGGCAGTTTTCCATTTTTTCCATGAGTGTAGCGTCTACTTTACTTAACTGGCGGATATGTGTGAATATGTTGAGTCCCAGAAGTCGGAGTGCTTCTTTATTCTTCTGATATACAGCTCCATTGTCATTGAGCACTAATAATCCCGTACTCACGAAGTCGAGTATCAATTCGTAATACTTCTCTTGTTGGGCTGTTTCTGCTTTTACATTGTATAAAATGTGTCCCACCCGGTTGAGTGCCTGATTGATCTGCCTGCTTTCCGGAGTACCGTATTCTTCAGGGAAGTGAAAGGAATTATCATTATTTTCCAATGCATCAATCATAAAAAGTACCTGTTTGACGTGGGTACGGTAAAGTCGGATTTGCCATAATATACATAGGATTAAAAGGCAAATACAGACTCCAAACCATGTATAAGATTGAAGGATACCGAAACGGACGGTGACTGTACAAACGAGTACTGTCAATACGACTCTGAACCAGTACTGCCGTGTTATATATTGAAGATACCGGTTCATAATCCGAATTTTTTCATCTTGTTATAAAGTGTCTGCCGGGTAATTCCTAACTGGGTGGCTACTGCCGACAAATTTCCGGCACAAGCCTCCAATGCTTTCCGTATCATTTGTTTCTCCATATCTTCTAAAGTGGAAATGTTTCTTTCCGGAGATTCTATTTTCCGGGAAGATAATTGAAGGATCTCAGCAGGAATCAGCGGCTCATCGTTAATGATGACAACTTTCTCAATAACGTGCTCCAGCTCACGGATATTTCCGTACCAAGGATGTATTGACAGTTTTTCTTTTGCCGCAGAACTGAATTTTATCGGCTCTTTGTCGTATTGCTTGCAGAAGCGGATCATGAACCTTTCGGCAAGAGGAATAATATCTTCTTTCCGTTCCCGGAGCGAAGGTATCTCTATATGGATCGTATTGATACGATAGAGTAAATCTTCCCGGAATTCTCCGTTATCTACCATTTCTTGCAAATTACGGTTGGTGGCACAAATCAGGCGGATGTCGATCGGCATCGGGCTATTGCTTCCCACTCGCACGATGCTTCTTCGTTGAATGGCAGTCAGCAGTTTGGCTTGCAGATGATAGGGCAAGTTTCCTATCTCGTCAAGGAATAACGTACTTTTATCTGCGGCTTCGAACTTACCTGTCCGGTCGGTATGCGCATCTGTGAAAGAACCTTTCACATGGCCGAAAAGTTCACTTTCGAATAGTGACTCAGTGATAGCTCCCATATCTACGGCAATCATTTCCTTTTGTCGTCGATTGGAAAGCGCATGGATTTCTCGTGCCAGAATTTCTTTCCCTGTTCCGTTTTCACCTGTAATCAGGATGTTGGCATCTGTAACGGCAACCTTCTCAATCAACATTCGGAGTTGTTGCATGGCTTTACTTTCTCCCCAATATATCGGCTGGACACCGGCGGATTCCTTTCTTACTCCTCCTTTTTTTTCGTTTCTCACAGACTGTGCGGCGGTTTGTAAAGTCTCTACCAGTTTTTGGTTGTTCCAGGGTTTCACGATGAAATCCGTCGCTCCTTCCTTGATTCCCCGGATAGCGAGTTCAATGTCGGCGTATGCAGTAAAGAGTACGATGGGAAGTTCCGGACGTACTTTCTTTATCTCGTGCAACCAGAACAAACCTTCATTACCGGTATTGATTCCCGAAGTGAAATTCATATCCAACAATATCACTTCCGGCATTTCTTCCTGCATCACAGTGATGAGGGTGATAGGTGAAGAAAGTGTGACGACCTTTGAAAAATAACTTTTCAGCAAGATCTCTACGGCAGTCAGTACTCCTTTGTTGTCGTCTACAATGATGATTGTTCCCGATTTGCTCATATTCGATTAAGTTTATCAGGTACAAACTTACGAAAAAATCTCTGGAAAAGCCGAATGAGAAGGGACAAATAGTAATTCCTTTTTATACCCATGAAGGAAGTGGCCTGTCCGACACAGAAAATCATCTGAAAGAAGCATGTAGCGGAGCTACTATATTGAAAGGATTGGCAATACGGGGAACAATAGCACAAAAATCATAGGAACAGGCCAGAAAAACTGTGTTGTCATGGTTAAATAAATATTTGACCTAAATTATCCCAAAATGAGCTAGGGCATTATAAATGCCGTCCTCGTCCACATCGTCTGTAACATAGTCGGCATAGTTCTTGATCAAATCCGATGCGCCGCCCATCGCAATACCGGTTCCTGCCGCACGGAGCATGGGTATATCGTTGCCACCGTCTCCGAATGCCATGCTTTCATCCAAAGAAAAACCTAAATAATCTGCCATATCAGCCATTCCTGAAGCCTTGTTCGTATCGGCAACATTCACATCTGCGAAATACGGATTCCAACGCGAAACAGTCAAGTTGGGAAGTTGCGTCATAATTTCCTTCTCTACATTTTCACCACAATAAATGCAAAGTTGGCGACACTTACACTCATTAAATTCCTTGTCTATGTCCACAACCAGAGGAATCGGATGATTGGTAAGTTCGGAAAGTGCTATAACGGTATCATTTACATAATTGACAAATATTCCTTTATCTACTTCCAATGCCAAAGGGAAACCATATTTTTCTGCAAGATTACGGACTATTCTAAAATCTTCATGACTGATTTGGCGGGAAGTGATTTCAGTGCCGTCACGGAGCAGGCAATGGGAACCGTTCAGTGAGACGACCGCATCATACGGGATGGCGTCCAGTTCGCCAAGGTCTGTCGCCACTCTGCCTGTTGCTATAATAATCTTAATGCCATTGTTATGTACCTGATTTAGGGCATCAATCGTTGTTTGTGGTATTTTATGTGTTTTGAAACTGATTAGAGTTCCGTCCACATCAAGAAAAATCGCTTTAGTCTTCATTTTACGTCCTTTCTTTTTTTATTGTGATACTACAGATTTGGCAGTCAAGAATCAAAATGGTTTGACTGCGTTACCTCGATTTTAGCCTTTCTTTCAAACCTCCTTTGTTTTAGGAGGTTTGAAAAATTATCCAAATCTACGAAAAATATTTTATAGCCATTGGAACTTTAATCCGAAAGATAAGCTCAAATAATCACGGGGGCGGAGATAACTGTTTTGTACGGCACTAACCAGATAAAGGTCACAAGTACTTATTTCATAGAAAAAAGTAACCGACTTAGCTAAAAATCTGCGTTGCGGGTCAATGTCATAAGTCAGTCGTTGTCCCATATAAATATGAATACGTACTTTGCTCGAAAATCCATAATACCCTTTAGGATAACGGTCCGGTTCGTTTACCCAGAACTGATCTCCGAAGACAGTGTTCAGGTAGAGTCCGCAGGCAAGAGGTTCCGTCGAGAATCCTTTTCCTATATTAATACTCCAGGGCATATAGTTCTGTTTCAGTGTCATTGTCACTTTTGTCTTTTTCGACGAATATTTCGGGATGAATCCGAGCAATATATCTGTTTCCCATTGATTCCGTTTTCCGTAATCCCACCCTGTACCGAAGGAGAGCAATCCCATGTTTCCGGCATATTGGATTTTAGCATGAGTCGGGATAATCCGTTCCCAGTTTTTGCGGAAGCGATGTACCCGATTGTCATAACCGGTTCTCTTTACAGCTTTGGGTATAACGGGTAGCACAGTGTCTGCCTTGATGATAGTAAACAAAGAGTCGCCTGTATGAAAGGCGATAATTGAGTCAGCTTTTACTGCAAAATATAATGAATCGCGCTTATATGTATTGATAACTGTATCTGTTTTACAAGTAGCTGAACTTGGACAGGTAAAGAATAACAGGATAATTATCAGTCCTGCCCGTCCGATGTATTTAATATTTAACCAGTTCATATTCATATTTCTCCGGGGTTATGGTAAATACCAGGTAAGTACGCTTGTCCATGCTGTCACTGGTAACATAGTGTATGCCGTCATCAAAAATCACATCATCCCGATAGTGATGAGTATGGGCGGCAGTGCAAAACTGAATTCCGGGATATTGTTTGACATAATGCTGGAACATTTTTACTACATTGTCATTGAATACGTCTGTATACGGTCGTGCATGCATACTTATGACTGTTTTGTTAAATTCATCTGTCCTGTTTGTCAGTTCATTTTCCATAAAGGTGAAATCCGGTACAGGTTCTGAGTAATCATATTCCAATGCATTCGTATTGAGACAAACGAATTTCACATCACCGGCAATAAAGGAGAAGTTGGTAGGACCGAATATCGCTTTGTACGTTTCTGCCCCCGTACCCAGACAATCATGGTTTCCTATGAGGGTTACATAGGGAACACTCAATCCGTTCATAATATCCCGTTGCCAAAGAAATTCTTTAGTAACTCCGAAGTCACTCATATCTCCGCCATGAATAACGAAGTCGATATCATTTCTCTTATTGATTGCTTTTACGAAATCCTCCGTTTCATCGTACCACCGTTGTGAGTCGCCCATAGTGACAAAGCGGATTGTCTTTTTACCTTTACAGTCAGTTTCTATTTGTTCAATGTTATGAGCGTTTACATCTGTCTCTCCACTGATACGCACATCATAGGGATGATAGTCGATCATACCACACCCGGTCAGAAGCAGACAGGACAGAAGAGTGAATAAATTCTTGTTTAACATAAATAAAATATTTAGTTATTGAAAACTTGATGCGAAGATAGAGTTTTCAAATGAGATAACGATGATTACTTATGATAAATAGGAAAAAAAGAACAATAAAGAGGCGGAAATATCTACTTTCGATTCTTTATGAGAAAGAACTGAACTATTGATCTTTGTCTAATAATTAGACATCACTGTCTAATTATTAGACAAAAACTATCTGATGTTGAATGGTATAACTGGTTGATAATGAGTGAAAAGATGACTTTGGCATACTTTCTGTTTTTCAAATTGAAGATATAACAAAATAAATTAATGATGAGACACTTTTATTATACGATTCAAACGTTGCTCCATGAACGAGGCGTGAATATTATCAAGATTATCTCAATGACATTGGGGATATTTGTTGGTATCTTATTGTTTTCCTGTGTTGCTTTCCAGTTGAGTTACTATAATTTTTGTCCTCAGTCGGAGCAGTTATATGTCACATATATGGATGGACCTTTTACTTATGGTCCTTTTTCAGCGGCTATGCGTGAGAACTTCCCGAAAGAAGTGGAGGATGCCACCATATTGAGGGACATGGGAACAAATGTTTTTTATAATGGAAATGTTCGCCTAACGGAGTCTACGATATATGCTGACGAACATTTGTTTTCCACATTGGGTTTAAAACTGTTAATCGGTAAGGCAGAAGAACTAACCCGTCCTGATGTTTTATTCATATCCCGTTCGTTGGCGGAAAAAATAAGAGAAGGGAACAGTTTGGAAAGTGTTATAGGCAAGACTTTATCCGTTGACCGCAAAGAGCCGATGAGCATACGTGGTGTCTTTGAAGATATGGGTGAAAACGCAGATATACATTTTGATGTAGTGGTACCGATGAGCAAGTTGTGGAATCTGGCTCGTGGGGGCTGGGGATATGATATCAGTTATATGTCGATTATTCGCTTTCGCGATCCTGCTAAAGATATAAAGGCGGTAGAAGCACGAATACCTGATATGCTTAAGAAATACATGGCTGACTCCTCGAATAAAAAGAAATCTCATCGTTTTTCTTTCCGTCCTTTATTAGAATATCATACGGCAGATCCGACAGTACGGCTTATGATATTAATGATGTCCGTGCTGGGTATTGCAATCTTGTTGATTGCAGCTTTTGATTATGTGCTCATTGCCGTTTCATCTTTAGCCAGAAGGGCAAAGTCTATCGGAGTACACAAATGTTGTGGTGCAACAGATAACAGTATTTTTAGAATGTTTCTGACAGAGACAGCTCTTGTTCTTTTCATTTCAGTATTGCTGACGATGTTGCTCATTTTTCAGTTTCGGGAGTTTGTGGAAGAAATTGCCGGTATACGTTTAAGTTCACTTTTTACGTGGCAGACACTTTGGGTACCGTTGACCGTACTTTTGGTTGTTTTTATCTTGGCGGGCGCCATACCGGCAAGCATATTCGCATCAATTCCTGTAACGCAAGTTTTTCGACGTTATGCAGAACGTAAGACATCTTGGAAACGTCCGTTGTTGTTTATCCAATTTGCCGGTATGACTTTTATTTTAGGTTTTCTTATGGTTGTATTCTGCCAATATCACATGGCGATGAACAAAGATTTGGGATATAATCCCGAACGCGTGGTAATGGGTTGGAAGAAGCTGGGCAGTAACCGGCAAAATGCCAAGAGTTTTTTTATGAATTTGCCTATGGTTGAGGAACATGGGGTAGGTCAGCAGGCCATCTGGAGAAGTTGGTCGGGAGAGGTGTTCAATGTGGGGGAAGGACGGACTATCAAAGGCCGGTTTGAGTGGATCGGAGATGATTTTGTGCCTATGATGAAAATACAGATATTACATGGCAAAAATGTAACATCTCCAAAAGAGGCCTTAGTGAATGAAGAGTTTGTACGTCGGGCCGGATGGACGGATGAGCCGATAGGGAAACAGTTGTCTATATGGGGAAAGGAAGTTACAATCGTTGGCGTAATGAAGAATTTCTCTGTTCAAAGTGTATATCATCCTCAGTATCCGGTATTACTGTTGGGAAGCGGTAGTGATTCTAACCCGGGGCTTCATTACGTACGATTGAAAGAGCCTTTTGATGAGAACCTGAAGAAACTGAATGCATTAATGGCGGAAACTTTTCCAACAGAAGACGTTGTCTTTTATTCGCTGACTCAAAAGCTGGATGAGCAATATACGGATATTACACGTTTTCGGAATGCAGTACTTTTGGCGTCAATCTCTATTTTCTTTATAGCCTTAATGGGATTGTTGGGATATGTCGGTGACGAGATTCGTTTTTGCAGGAAAGAGATTGCTATCCGAAAAGTGAATGGTGCGGATACTTGTGGCATATTGAAATTGTTTTCCGCAAACGTATTGTGGACAGCCCTTCCGGCGGTGCTTATCGGTGCAGGACTGGCCTATTGGATAGGTATGAAATGGTTGGAACAATTTAGTGAATCCGTCAATCTGAGTATTTGGTTATTTGCCGGAGTCATAGCGTTTGTATTAGTTGTGATACTAGTTTGTGTAATACTTAAAGCATGGGAAGTTGCTAATGAGAATCCGGTGAAGAGTATTAAGAGTGAGTAACTGTTTCCTGTGTTCGGGTAACCTTTCGTATATACATACACAGTACTGTGAGTGCTGTTAGGAAAGCAAAGAAATCGGCAACGGGCATACTGGTCCAAATTCCATCCAGTCCCATGAAACGGGGAAAGAAAATTAGACTGGGAAGCAGATATAAAAGTTGCCGGGTGAGCGAAAGGAATATACTGATTTTAGCTTTTCCGATACTTTGGAAGAAATTACCGATTACAATCTGTGCGCCCACCAATGGGAACATCAGCACGCAGATGCGGACACCGCGAGAAGCAATGTCAATCAGTTCTTGATCGTTCGTGAAGATAACGGATACTGCATGTGGAAAAAGTTCGCAAATGAG
>OHHY01000684.1_pt1 | contig 15049 bp, 5 predicted proteins | sample 1568101 | NCBI WGS metagenome assembly OHHY01 (sample SAMEA3879605, study PRJEB24766) | human gut metagenome | biome: human-associated habitat; feature: feces | place: USA | collected 1985/1987
CTCGTACTCGGATATGCAAAAGGAGAGATCGATGAGCTTTTGGAATATGTGCGGGCATTTATCCCGAAGATCCATGACTGGTCGGTCAATGACTGCTTCTGTGCAACTTTTAAAATTGCGCAGAAACACCGCGAAAAAGTCTGGAATTTTCTGATGCCGTATGCGAAATCGGATCAGGAATTTGAGCAGCGTGTCGTTGCAGTTATGCTGATGGATCATTTCCTGACAGAGGCATACATTGCGCGTGTGCTGGCTGTGTGGGACAGACTCGACCATCCGGGATATTACAGGAAAATGGGAGTTGCGTGGGGCGTTGCAACTGCATATGCAAAATACCCAAAGGAAACACATGCATTTTTACTGGAGAATCATTTGGATGACGAAACATACAATAAGGCGATCCAGAAAATGATCGAATCTTACCGGATATCGGCGGAGGATAAAGAGATATTGCGCGGAATGAAAAGGAAACTGCAAAAATAAGTGATATTGTGCGGAATGAAAAGGAAATTGTAAAAATAAAAGGGGAGCAGTAGCATGAGTGTTGATACACAAAAAATCATAGAGATCGTAAAACAGGTCAAACCGTTATTTTTAGACCGTGAGGGCTCATCACAGATCAAGGTAAAGGGTGTTGCGGATTTTGTGACACAGATCGATTTTAAAGTGCAGGAGCAGGTAAAAACCGCACTCTATGAACTGTACCCGGAAATTCAGTTTATGGGGGAGGAAAAGGACAACAGCGATATTGACTTTGACGGTGATGTCTGGATCTTAGATCCGGTGGATGGGACGACCAACCTGATCCATGATTTCCGAAACAGTACACTTTCACTGGCACTTGCAAGAAAGGGTGTACTAACGCTTGGAATCATATATCATCCGTATTCTGATGAAATATTTGTGGCAGAACGGGGAAAGGGAGCATTGTTAAATGGCAGTCCAATCTCCGTCAGCAAAAGGCAGAATTTTTCCGAGTGTCTGATCTCCATAGGAACAAGTCCATATTACCGCAAACTTGCAAAAGAAAATTTCAGAATTTTTGAAAAGGTATTTACGGATTGTGCGGATATCCGAAGACTTGGTTCCGCGGCATTAGAACTTGCCTATGTGGCGGCAGGAAGGATTGATGCATATTTTGAACGCAGTTTAAAACCGTGGGATTATGCAGCCGGAATGCTGCTTGTGGAAGAAGCGGGTGGAAAAGTCACGGATTATAAAGGAAACCCGGTGGATATCACCGGAAATTCCGATATTGTGGCGGGAAACCGGGCGATCGGGGAGATACTGGTAGAGAAATATTTGTAAAAAAGGGAGTCAACATGACTGACTCCTCTTTTAGGGTATCTTCTGTAAATATATGAGTTTCATATCCTCTCGATTTTTAAAATTTTTGTTCTTTCGCCGGATATTATATTTCCGGTGTTTCTACCATAGTTTTTCTCGACATCATCCTCTTTTCGTTACTTGTTTTCTTAGTTTTTATATTTTCTGCTTAACAAGCATAATTATAAGGCGCGTTTTATATATAAACAATATAAATTCTTCTTGACAAGCATATTTTATGGATGGAGAACATGCATGAAAGCATTTTGGTATAACGATGATCGTAAAAATGTATGTGGCATCAAGATACGAGAACTTCGCAAGGAAAAACATATTTCCACAAAAAAATTAGAGATTATTTTTTATGTGTTATCCGACTACATTTTTGTGCAATAATTACAAATACCATTAAAATAACGTCTTTTTGATGACATAGTATAAGCAATATGCTAAAATCCATTCAAAGCATGACATTCTGAATTATCTACACGGACATATGTGCCATTCTATTCACAGGTCAAAATCATAAGAATTTTCAATGCTTTTATTATCCACACATTTAAGCAGGGAGAATTCTAAAGAACCAGAGATTTCTCCCAGACAACACAGAGGAGGAGAAATGAATGGGGACAGCGGACATCGTAACAAAAGAGTATATGCGGGGAAATGCCGTATTTGCGGATGCATTTAATTATCTGATTTACAATGGAAAAAAGGTGATTGACCCGGCAAATCTGAAAGAGATCGATCCGACAGAGATTGCACTGCCGTTTGATGATGAAGCAAAAGCCGGTAAAGAAAAAGATGGTGAAGATAAGAATAGAAAAGCGCAGGGAACAGAGTGGAGTTCTGTGAAAAATGGATCTGTGAGAAAGAAAACTGCCGGCAGAGCAGGCAAAAAAACAGATGCAGTGCAGAGATACCGTGATCTTTTAAAATTTGCGGTAATCAAACAGGATGAAAGAACGTCCTATGTTCTTTTGGGCATCGAAAACCAGACGGATGTCCATTATGCGATGCCTGTCAGAAATGCCATCTATGATGCCCTGCAATATGGCAGACAGGTGGCGGATATAGCTGCCGAACACCGTCGGAACAAAAAAGATTTTACAGGCAAAAGCAATGGTGAGTATTTGTCCGGATTTTTAAAGGAAGACTGCATCAAACCAGTCATCACACTTGTGATTCACTTTGGAGCAGAGGAATGGGACGGACCGTTATCTTTGCACGAAATGATGTCTGTAAGTGATATAGAAATTTTAAGTTTTGTGGAGAATTACCGGATTCATCTGATCGATCCGGCAAAACTGACGGAAGAACAGCTGGATCATTTTTCCACGAGCCTGAAAGAAGTCATGGGATATATCAAGTACTCAAAAAATAAGGAACAGCTGTTGAAATTTTTGCATACAGATACCCATAGAAGCATAGAAATGAATGCGGTAAGAGTGATAAAGACGATCACGAATACACCGATTGAAGTATCAGAAGAAGAGGAGGAGATAGAGATGTGTAAGGCAATCGAGGATCTGATCGCGGAGAGCGAAGCACGTGGCAGAGCAGAGGGAGAAGTTCGTGGAGAAGCGCGTGGCAGAGCAGAAGGAGAAACACGTGGAGAAGCGAAGGGCATGATAGAAATCTGCCTCGATATGAGTTTTTCCAAAGAGGATATTTTGAAAAAGTTACAGGAAAAATTAAATATATCCCTGCAGCAGGCGGGGGAGTATTTTGAGATGTATGGGAAAAGAACGGTGTAATTGAATTGTACACTGACATTGCAAAAAACGCTGAATCCATGATAAATCAATGGAAACAGCGTTTGGGCAAAATCAATAAAAGAAATGTTACATTTCAACTACAGCAACACCCCATCCGCCTAAGTCAATTTTATCTCCACAGACAATGGATGTTTCTGAAACCAGTTCTATGCCGTCTTTTCCTCGGTGTGTGACAGAAACCGGATCCTTTGAATAGTTCAGATAGTAGCACAATTCTTTACCGGAATCATTGATACCTCTTTTTACAATGAGTGGATAATGCGGTGCATCTGAGGAAAGATCTCCACCGGAAAAGCCGGTTTCGTGCAGGAAAGATAAAAGCACGGATTCTAACAGTTCATCATTTTCAAACATCGTTCCAAAATAAAGTGTGGAACCATTTCCATATTGATTTTTTGCAGCAGCGGCATAGCGTTCATATGCCGGATGGCTGTATTTTAATACCGGTACAGCGGTATCACAGGTGATAAGCTCCATCCATTCACAGGCGGAGGAGGTCAGGGAAAAGGCAGAGTCATCCGGATGTGAAAAATGCTCCTGTGCAGCCGCCATGACATCGCTTTGAACCGGCACGATATCCACATGATGCGGGTGTGTAAACTGATCGTAGTGAAGTCCCAGACATTCATGCAGGATATGTGGCTGCATGTCCGGATAAATCTTTAAATATTCATCGGAAAAACCGCTTCGGAACGTGGTGATCAGATGTCCGCCGTTTCTGACATAGGAATCTAATGCCAGAAGCAGAGATTCCGGTGCGCTGTAGAGTGCCGGTACGATCAGACATTCATAGCTGGAAAAATCCCGTTCCTTAGAAGAAATCATATCGTATTCAATATTTAACCGGTAGAGGGCATCTGAAAACCAGCGCATCACAGTGTTGTAACCGTTGGCTCCGGCATTTTCAAGCGGAAACTGTGTGAATCCGGTTAAAGAAGCATTATCAAGCATAATAGCGATCTTATTTTCCTTTTTCAGGTTTTTTAAATGAGAACCAATCTTTTTCCATTCGTTTCCGGTGATGACAGCCTCACGGTAAGTCTCATTTTCTGAAAAATCATGGGAGAGCACACCCTTCCAGTAACTTTCAATCGCATTGTGGATCGAATGCCAGTGCCAGTACATTACACTGTTAGAGCCGTTTGCGATATGGCTGTATGCCTGCAGGCGGAGCTGTCCAGGATAAGGAAGCCAAGGAGTCAGTCCCTGAGCCTCGGTCTCTAAGATCAGATAATTGTCTTTTTTCAGACTTCGTGAGATATTTCCACATACGGTGATCTCAGCACCGGTCAGTTCTTCATTGGAAGGATGATAAATATCAGCACCTGCCACTGTCATGCAGCGGGCTGCATCGTACTGGTCGACCTGGGACTGGTAACCGACCGAGTGTGTGGTCCAGTCAAAATCAAAATTCTGCGTGATAAACTGGTCGTCACGTTTATATTCACGGACAATGTCAGCCTGCCAGCTCAAAAATTTTGTGACAAGCGAACGCTGGAATTTATAAAATTCTGCGGCAAGACTCTGATTGATCGTACCTCTGACATCCGGGAAATCCTCCCAGTCATTCACACGGTTGCTCCAGTAATCGAGACCGAATTCATGATTAAATTCGTCGATATCCGGAAACTTTTCTTTTAAATAATCCACAAACATTGCCTGGACACGGGGACCGGCAGTTCCATAACTTTTGGTCTCATTGTCAAGCTGATAGCCGATCACATGCGGCACATCTTTCACATGCTCCATCAGAACGCGGATCACACGCTCTGCGTGGGAGAGGTAATCCGGGTTTGTGATATCCATATTCTGGCGGTGGCCATATCGTTCGCGGCCGTTCTGGGTGATTGCCAGGATGTCCGGATATTTTTTTACCAGCCATGTCGGTACGGCATAGGTCGGTGTTCCGACGATCACGGAAATATGGTGGCATGCGGCAGCATTTAACATTCTGTCGATATGTGTAAAATCATACACGCCTTCCTGCGGCTCTAAAGTACTCCATGTTGATTCCGCGATACGGATGACATTCATTCCTGCTTTTTCCATCATTTCCATATCCTTTTCCACACGGTCATATGGAAGATATTCGGAATAGTATGCAGCTCCAAAATACAATTTATCTGTTTTCATATTGCCCTTTCTCTTTATGGTTTTTGTAAGTATGATATGCGAAATAACCGTTTGCGCAAATATAGTATATCATCCACAATTTTGTGTGTAAACCGTAATAACGAATGCAATAGATAAAATTTTGCAAATGGCTGTAAATGCACGAAAAAAGGTATATAAAGCGGAAAAACAGAAAAATAAAGGCATATTTATTCAAAAAAATGTAAAAACAAGTGCACAACAATGTAGTTTGGTTGCATAAAGATAAAAAGAAAATCGTGAAAACGCTAAAATCTAAATAATAAAAATTGGTTAAAATGCCAAAGAAACGCTAAAATGGATTATAATAAATAACCAAAAAATGAATAAAAATATTGTTTGAATGTGTTAATTGTAAATAAAACATAAACAATTTATAATTGAATAATCGGTTGCGCAAACTGGAGAATATTTATGAATAAAAGTATTTGCGTAAGAAAGAGAAGGGGGAAAGAGAATGAAACGAAGGTTTATCAGTGGGCTGCTTGCCGGTATGATGGCGGTTTCGCTCCTTGCGGGACTGCCGGAACCGGTAAAGGTATCGGCAAAAACAGTTTCCGGACTGGAAAATGCAAACTTTAATTTTGAGGAGGGCATAACCGGCTGGGAGACAACAGGAACAGTTACCGAAGAAACTTCAGGTGCACAGGGAGGAAGTAAATATGTGCATCTGGAGGCTGGAGCTTCGATTACGACCACAATCAAGGATATAAGTCAGGGAAGTTATACACTTTCTGCGTGGGTTAAAGGAACGGCCGGAAAAAACGCAAAGCTTACGGTGTCAGAAACCGGCGGACCAGACTCGGTTGCTTTGCTGGATGCATATAAAAATGCAGATGCGTGGACGGAAATGGGACACCGGAATGTTCTGGTATACAATGGACAGATGACGATCACAATCGAAGCCGGAGATAAGGCACTCGATCTGGATACCATGGAACTGGTTATGGATTCTGCAGATGAAAATACACTTTCCAACTGGGGGTTTGAAGAAGGACAGTCCGGGTGGACGACAAGCGGAAATGTGGAGGCAGCATCCGGAAATGATGCAGACACAGGTGATAAGGCACTGCGTCTGGGCGCAGACAGTGAAATTTCACAGAAGATCTCCGTGGAACCGAATACGAGATATTCAGTAACGATGCGCGCCAGGGTAGACAAACAGGATACATTTCAGACGGAAAAGGTAAAAAGCACTTACCGCACAGATTCTGCCGGTAATTTAGGTACCATTGGTGAAAATGAAACGCGGACGGAATTAGGAGACCGTGTAAATCTTGGAGTCAGAAGCACGGACGGTACAGTGCTCAGACAGGCGCCGGCCGGAACAGAAGGGTATGGTCTTGTGACGATTACCTTTGAAACCGGAGCTGATCAGACGGAAGTTGAGGTATATGCGAATACAAAATATGATCAGGCATATAAGGATTCCGTAACTGTTTATACTTCTGCAGGAGAAAAACTGGCAGATGACTGGCAGGGAAACGGTTCCGATTATGCGTATGTAGATAATTTTGATGTGTTCCGCATTCAGGATGAAAATTATCTGCGTGGTGCGGATGTATCGTTTCTGCCGGCAGTCGAGGATCTGGATGGAAAATATTTTGCAAACGGTGTACAGCAGGACTGCCTCAGAATCTTATCGAATCATGGTGTAAATTCCATTACAAATATGTTATTTGTACATGCAGGAAAAAGTGCACATTATACAGATTCACTGGTTACCGTATATTTAAATGAGGCATGGGGCGGATTATGGATCGATGAGCAGGGAAACCCGCTGGAGCTTAAGATGATCGCGCCGGAGGATGAAGCTGAGGCATGGTTTGACAAAGAACATTCCTTAGCACTTGGAAAACGTGCAACGGCACTCGGCATGAGCTATCTTCCAAGCTTTCATTACAGTGATACCTGGATGAGTAATGCGAAGGCATATACACCGGAAGAGTGGTTAGATACCGACTATGAAAATACTTATAAAAATACAGATCTCTCACATATGCAGTCGATCGTATACAATTATGTTTACGACTTCATGAAATCATTGAAAGACAACAATGTCAATGTATGTGGTGTGAAACACGGAAATGAGCAGAATGGTGGTATTGTATGGCCGGTCGGAAAAGGAGCAACGTCACAGGGACATGCAAAACTGATCGCAGCATCCTACGCAGCAGCGGAAGATGCAATGCCGGGCGTGGCAGCTTATGTACATACCAATAATGGCTATGATTCAAATCAGATGAAGACATTTTTTAAAGGACTTTTAAAGAATGGAGCCGAATTTGATGGTATGGCATTTTCCCTGTATGGTGGAAGATCGTCGGGCAATATCATATCCATGGCAAATGCGATCGCGGCAGATGAAACATTACGTTATATGGATTATGTCAATGTGGAAACAGCATTTTCCTTTACAAAATATCAGGCGACTATGGATACCGCAACTTCATCCATGGGACAGCCGGCATATTATAATACATCGGCAAATGGCCAGTACAACTGGCTGCTTGATTACATGCAGGCGGCACTCGATACACCAAATGCTTACGGACAGACCAGAGGCTTTTATTACTGGGAAGTGGATGAACTTCCGACTCCTGGAATCGGTTCTTCCGCCGGAGTTTCTGGGGATATCAGCTGCCGTATCATGTTTAATAACGGTGATACCGGTATCCGGGAAATGGGAAGCACAAAAGACGGAAAAGTCGGCGATATGATGGATAGCATGTATGCTTACCTGATGCGCGGATGTCCGAAAAACAAGTCCAAAGATATGATCACTCCGTTAAAGGATGCAGGAACTTATTCTGTTGACGTAACTGATCCGACAGGAATTACACTTTCCAAAGACAGCATTACGCTTGCAGTTGGTGAGCAGGAAAGATTACAGCCGACGGTTACACCGGTGGATCAGGTACTTTCCGACAGTAATATCACTTATACATCATCAGATCCTTCGGTTGCGAAAGTGACGCAGGATGGTTTTGTATATGGAGTGTCTGCAGGAGATGCAAAGATTACAGCATCTGTAAAAGGCGGCAATGAGGCAGCTGTAGATGTAAAAATAACAGAAGCAGGAAAAGCAGAAGGACTTACCTTAAAAATGGATGGTAAAGAGGTGACGGATAGCAGTACACATAGTGCGGCTGTTTTAGATAAGGTACAGCTGACGTCTGTTTTATCCGGCAGCAATGTGACGGATCAGACGGTCATCTATACATCATCTGATGCAGAGGTTGCTTCTTTCCTGGGTGAGACATGGCAGCAGGAAGAAAAAGGAAGCATGCGCCAGGAGACAGAAAAAACAGATACTGTTGTACAGTTAAATGTGAAGGCAGTGGGTAGTACGGTTATCACGGCACAGACTGCGGACGGCTCAAAGAAAGTAAGCTTTATGTTAAATGTCAGCAAAGTAGATATCACATCTGTTACACTTGATAAAACAGAGGCGGAAATCGGATTTGGACGTACATTACAGTTAAAAGTATCGATAACACCGGAGAACACAACAAAATATAAAATACACTGGAAATCTGAAAATACTTCCGTCGCAACTGTAGATGAAAATGGTCTGGTAAGTACGGTCGGCGTCGGGGATGCAGTGATCAAGGCAATATCAGATGACAACGAGGATGTTTATGGAAGCTGTACGGTACATGTATTGCCGGTACAGGTGGAAAGCATTGCGTTAAGCAAGACGTCACTTACATTACAGACGGGATCAAGTAAAAAGATCGATACGATCATTACCCCGTCAAATGCAGATAACAAAGAAGTAACATGGGAGAGTTCTGATGATTCGATCGCAAAAGTAGATGAGAACGGAAATGTTACCGGTGTGGCAGAGGGTGGTCCGGTTATCGTCACAGCAACCACAAAGAATGGCGGTTATCAGGCAAGCTGTAAGGTAACGGTACAAAAAGATGCAATCCCGGTCAGCAGTGTAACATTAGATCAGGAGAACTATTATTTTATATCCGATTATTTCTCAGATAAAAATGCATTTGAAAATGCACCGGTGATCCGGATGGAAGCAACAGTTCTTCCAGACACTGCGACCAATACGGATGTAACGTGGGAATCTGATACACCGGGCGTTGCAACGGTGGATGCTTATGGACAGGTCACAGCGGTGGCAGCAGGTGTTACAACGATCACGGCAAAAACAGCAGATGGTGGTTATGTGGCAGCCGCAAAAGTTTATGTTCCGGCAGTGAGCGAAAGTTTTGACAATCGTGAAGCAGGTGACACCTGGGATATGGGAAAGAGTGTTACACTTGGAACACTGACAGCAGCAGTTGCGGAGGATTCCGACGGAAATGCATTTTTACAGATGACAGGAGGCGGTTCCGGTGACCGTGCGCTGATGAAAAAATTCCAGAAAGCGGTCAGGAGCGATGAAGTGATCGTAGATTTTGACTGGAATGTCGGCAAGGTAAGCAGCGGCCCGGCTTATCTGACCGTGACAGACAGCAGTAGCCATTGTTATTTTGGACTGCAGACGAACAGTAAGGGAGTTCTCTCTTATGGCAGCAGAGGAACCATGGAGATGGGAGGAGAACTTTCTGATACGCAGGAATTTGGAACTGCATTTAACAAGACAAATACATGGTATCATGTGCATGCAGTCATCGATATGACAGATGAGAAAACGACATTGACTCTTACATCAAAGGCAGATGAGAGTGTGACTGCAACAAAAGAAATCGCTTTTGTATCAGGTATTTCTTATACAAAAGATGTCGCAGCGGTGCATTTTTATGGAAGAAGAAATGGTGGTTCTCTTTCCTGGAACCCGGCAGTGGATAATTTTAACATTTATCCGGCAGCAGTTACACCGGTTGAGGTGAAAGCGGATAAAGATTCTGTAAAACTGATTCCGGTGACAGGAACACGTGGTGTCAGTGCGAAAGTAGAAGCTTCTGTTGCGCCGGCATCCGCAAGTCAGGATCTGTTGTGGGAGTCAACGGACACGGATCTTGTGACGGTGACGAGGGATGGAACGATCGAAGCGGTAAAGACGTATGAAAAATTAGAAGATATCGTTACCGGAAACTGCAAGGTTAAAGTTTCCTCTGTAAAAGACCCGTCTATTTACAAAGAGATTGCGGTAACGGTCAGCAATAACCCGAATGCATCAGAATTTTTCTCGATCAAAGATGAAAATGGAGATGCTGTCTATGAGATGGGAACCGGCGGTCAGACAGTAAGTCTTAATACAGGTGATAAGAAGCAGTTCTTCCCGGTATTGACAGGTGGTGACGGCGAGAGTGATTATGCAGGTGTGACATGGACATCTGATAATACGAAAGTGGCAGTGATCGACAGTGAGAGCGGAAAACTGACTGCAAAAGGAGCAGGTACAGCAGATATCACACTGAAAGTTACAATGTATGCAGGAAATCCGTTGACGGGAACTTTCACGGTAAAAGTGGAAGGAGAGATACTTGTGGATACAACTTTACTTGAGAGTGCGATCTCAGATGCAAAAGCCGCAAAAGACCAGGCGGATGATTATTATACTGCAGAGAGCCTTGTAGCATATTATGAAGCATTAGAGCAGGCTGAATTTGTTTTAAAGAAATCCGAAGAAGAAAAATGGGATTCCACAAAACAGAGTATGCTTGATGAAACAGCAGAGAGTCTTAACAATGCAGTGGCAGGTTTAGAGAAGAATACATCCATTACCGGAATTCAGATTTCAGGTGGTGACGATGCGTTAAATGTCAACAAACAGACAACGCTCACGGCAGAAATCACACCATCTACAGCAGAAGAGAAAGTTGTGTGGACGTCCGATGATCTTTCCGTTGCAGTTGTGGATAAAAACAGCGGTGTTGTGACGGCAGTGGGAGAGGGAACAGCTACGATCACTGCAGTAAGTGAAAGCCGTGGCGTATCTGCACAGAAAAAGATCACGGTTACAAAAGATCTGACTTCTGCTTATGATACGAACGAAATTAAAGTTACAGAAACAAATTCTGTACGACCGGCGAAAAACGCATTTATCAATGCGCGTACCATGAATTTAAATTCTGGTAATAATGCGTGGACAACAGGTTCTGCTACAAAGACGGGAGCGATCGCTATTGATTTTGGTTCAGATGTAAGTATTGAAAATGTAAAGACCGGATTCTGGTCGAAATTAAAATACACACTGGATATTTCGGAGGATGGAGAAAACTGGACGACAGTCATTGACCATTCTGAGGAAGCTGCAGGTGTTGATGCAACGGCAAAAGAACCATATGTGGATTCATTCCCGGAAAATACCGTGGCACGTCATATGCGGATCAATGTACTTGCAAATGGCGGCACAGGATGGATCGGCATTACGGTATTACAGGTAAATGGTATTTATGTATCGGATGCAGCAGTCGTGAAATCGATATCCTGTGAACCGGTAACTGTGGAAAATGTATCCGGATTGACCAAAGAAACTCTGCCGCAGACGGTATCTGTGACAATGGCAGATGATACTGTGACACAGGAAACCGTAGAGTGGGAGGATGCTTCTTTCAATAGCGTTATAAAAGCAGATGAAGCAGGAACTTATCAGGTTTACGGTACCGCACAGATCAATGGTGTAAATTATGATGTTGTATGTGAAGTAACGGTAAAGGATAAGACACCGGTTGTTGTACCAACGGATAAAACAGCGCTGTATGAGCAGATCGCAAAAGCTGAAAAAGTAAATGCTAAAGACTACACAGAAGAAAGCTATAAAAACTTAACCGGAGTACTTGCTGCGGCGAAAGAAGTAGCAGCAAATGAGAATGCTACGCAGGATGAGATCGATGCAGCAGCAGAAAAACTGAATGTGGCAGTCAGCGCTCTGGTGGAAAAACCGAAGGATGCAGAGACACCGGGGAATACAGAGAAACCGGGGAATACAGAAACACCGGGGAATACAGAGAAACCGGGGAATACAGAAACACCGGGAAATACAGAGAAACCGGGAAACACAGAGACACCGGGAAATACAGAGAAACCGGACAATACAAAAAAACCGGACAATACAAAGAAAAAAGTGAAAGTACAGAAGATTACGATCACACCGGGACAATATTCACTTGCAGTTGGTAAGAAACTGACGTTAAAGGCAACTGTAGGTCCGAAGAAAGCGACAAATAAAAAAGTCGTATGGTCATCTTCGAATACAAAATACGCAACGGTAAACAATAAAGGTGTTGTGACAGCTAAGAAAGGCGGAGCAGGAAAGACCGTAACGATCACGGCGAAAGCGGCGGATGGAAGTGGTGTTCGCGCTAAAGTCAAGATCAGGATCATGAAGCATACGGTTACAAAGATCACCTTACAGGCAAAGTCTAAAACGGTAAAAGCCGGTAAGAAGATCACGGTGTATGCAAGAGTGAAAACAAACGGAAGCAAAGCCAATAAAAAGATCGAGTGGATATCTTCGAATACGAAATATGCAACGGTAAACAGTAAAGGTGTTGTAACAGCAAAGAAAGCCGGAATTGGAAAGACAGTTACGATTACGGCAAAAGCTACAGATGGAAGCGGCAAAAAAGCAACCATAAAGATTAAAATCAAAAAATAAGTCACGGAGACTGCGGTAGGAAAAAGTACCGCAGTCTTTTACTTTATATGATTCGAGTGTCAAAAGGTGCTTTTCAATTTTTTGACTGTCAAATTGCACAAAGCTGTGTCTGTTTTGTTCCGTTGTCCGAAAATAAGAAAAACTAAGTATGCCTGAGTTAGAATTTCTCAAAGTGACGTGAACGGCGTTCAACAAGCCATCCATGGCTTGTGAAGCCTTGTTCTGCCATCCGTGGCAGAACATCACTGTGAATAGGCAGGCATACTAAGATTTTCTAATTTTCTCCCCAAGTCACAAAACGAGTCCAAGCTTTGTGCAATTTGATAGCCACTAAGTTGTGGGCCACCTTTTGACACCCGAATCTTTATATGAAATGATCTATGATTTACTCGGATATGTTCTATAAAAATGGTGTAGACAGTGAACTTTTAATTTGCTAACATAAAATCAATACTGGAAGTGTATATTGCAGGGAGGGTCAAACATATGGAATTAAATCAGAATACAGAAAAACTGGACAATTATAGAAAACGTGCTGCAGAGCTGGTCGGGAAAATGACACTGGAAGAAAAAGTGGCACAGACTCTGTATCAGGCACCGGCGGTGGAACGGTTAAATATAAAGGCTTATAACTGGTGGAATGAGGCATTGCACGGTGTGGCGCGGGCCGGCACGGCGACGGTATTTCCACAGGCAATCGGTCTGGCGGCAACATTTGATGAGGATCTGTTAGAGCAGGTCGGTGATGCAGTGTCGACGGAGGCACGGGCAAAGTTTAACATGCAGCAGGAGGGAAAGGATACGGATATCTATAAAGGCCTGACTTTCTGGGCACCGAATGTCAATATTTTCAGAGATCCAAGATGGGGCAGAGGACATGAGACGTTTGGGGAAGACCCATATCTGACCAGCCGTCTTGGAGTCCGCTATATTGAGGGCCTGCAGGGGCATGATGAAAATTATTTAAAGGCGGCTGCATGTGCAAAACATTTTGCGGTACACAGCGGACCGGAAGCGGTGCGCCATGAATTTGATGCAGAGGTGACGGAGCAGGATTTAAGGGAAACATATCTTCCGGCATTTGAGGCGTGCGTAAAAGAAGGAAAAGTGGAGGCAGTGATGGGGGCATACAACCGGACGAACGGAGTGCCGTGTTGTGGAAACAAACGTCTGCTGATCGATATTCTGAGAAAAGAATGGGGATTTTCGGGGCATGTGACGTCAGACTGCTGGGCAATCCGTGATTTCCATGAGGGACATCATGTGACAGGCACTGCGATTGAATCGGTTGCGATGGCGATGAATAACGGCTGTGACTTAAACTGTGGTACTCTGTTTGGATTTTTAGTTCAGGCGGTGAGACAGGGACTGGTCAAAGAAGAACGCTTAGACGAGGCTGTCACAAATCTGTTTATGGCGAGGATGAAACTTGGTGTGTTCGATAAAAAAGAAGAAAACCCATACGATAAAATCCCTTATCTTGCCGCAGACAGCAGAGAGATGAAAAAATTAAATGAGGCGGTGGCAAGACGAACCGTTGTCCTGCTAAAAAATAAGGAGCATATATTACCGCTTGATAAAAATAAAATAAAAACGATTGGCGTGATCGGACCAAATGCGGACAGCAGACGCGCGTTAGTCGGCAATTATGAGGGAACGGCATCACGTTACATTACTGTGTTAGAGGGGATTGAAGATTATGTCGGCGACGATGTGAGGGTGCTCTATTCGGAGGGCTGCCATCTTTATAAGGACCGCACCAGCAATCTGGCACAGGAAAATGACCGCATGTCAGAAGTACTTGGCGTATGCAAGGAGAGTGATGTGGTTGTCGCAGTGCTGGGACTTGACGCGGGCATTGAGGGAGAAGAGGGAGATGCCGGCAATGAGTACGGCAGTGGTGACAAACCGGATCTGAACCTGCCGGGACTGCAGGAGGAGATCTTAGAGGCTGCTGTATCCTGTGGCAAGCCTGTTATTTTAGTTCTGCTATCGGGAAGTGCACTTGCGGTGAACTGGGCGGATGAGCATGTAGATGCGATCGTACAGGGCTGGTATCCGGGGGCAAGAGGCGGAGCTGCCATTGCGGATATTTTATTTGGGGAAGCAAACCCGGAAGGAAAACTGCCGGTCACATTTTACCGTACCACGGAAGAACTGCCGGATTTCGAGGACTATTCCATGCAGGGAAGAACTTACCGGTATATGGAACAGGAAGCATTGTATC
>OHHY01000691.1_pt1 | contig 14921 bp, 10 predicted proteins | sample 1568101 | NCBI WGS metagenome assembly OHHY01 (sample SAMEA3879605, study PRJEB24766) | human gut metagenome | biome: human-associated habitat; feature: feces | place: USA | collected 1985/1987
CATGCAAAATACGCAATGCCAGATACCCACGTGTTTGTACCCACTCACCCCAAACTTTTCTTGATAAATTTCTGGAATCCTAAAAGATTGCCAACGCCCCCCTGATGCAAACTAATAACTTTGACCTCATATGCAACCTTTCTTCTCGGAAAAAGACAAAAGAGCTGCATGCCTTTTGAACAAAAGCAACCCAAAACAACGGAAAATTAGAAGAAAGAGTTGCATAGAACCATAAAGCCATCTTGACCATACATATAGTTCCCCTCAATTTTTTTGATACTATACTGGAACCCAATTGGCAGCAAATACTTAACATAGCTCAAATATCATTGAAATTTCTCAAAAAGAAAATGTCGATATAAATCACTTGCTTTTTAAATAATAGTAATACTTAGTTGTGTATATATCTATGAAATTTGTAATATCTTAATTGCCTGTAAATTGGGATTAAAGACTAATATAGATAATGACAATAGAATAACTAAGGAGTATAATAAGTAACTACAGGTGTTGTATTACGTGGGAATTGAAAGAGAGGGATAAATGATGAATATAAGTTGGAAACGTGTTTGGATTCTTATAAAAAAATGGAGACTGTTTATTATTAGTTCTGCTATAGCAGTTCTCTCATTAATATTTGTAATAAAGACATATGGCGAAACAAATGAGAGTTGTAAATTGATTAATGGTATTGCAGTGTCCTTTTTTCTGGGGCTCTTTTTGCTGATGTAACTTTTTTTGTTGAAATAAGAATTGCAACGCAAAAAGAATGGCAACAATTTGCTAATGTTATTTCAAAATACATTTTTGAACTTGACAAAAAAATTTTCGAATTAGAGAAGGAAAACATTCTAACAGAGGATAGAAATAGAATAAGAGAATTGGAACACATTAATGAGTGCATTGGGGAAATGATTGATGAGATACGTCAGTATAATATGATATATTTTCTGAAGGCATATCAAATGGAAGTTTTTTTAGGAAAATTGTTATGTGTTATTGAAAGATATCTAGAGATTATTAAAAAAGAAGAGAAAATAGAAAAGCAGAAAAAACTTTTTTCTAGATTAATGAAGAAATTAATTATAGAGAAAGAGGTGCCCGTTGAAGAAGCGGCAGAGGTGTATCCTTATGATTCTTTTTGCGAAAATGATTTAGATGAAGTTGATAAATTGGTATTAAATGGTATGAGTGATTCTACAATGAATGATAAACTAAAAATTTGTGATGATTCTGACCTTTCTCATGGAACGGAGTATAGTTTTGCAGAGAAACTAAAAAAGAGATATAACATTGTTAATTATTATATTGTACATGTTTTGCCGAAGGAGCATTTTTTGTTTTAGTACTCCAAAACTGATTGTACGCAGCCTTAGAATAGGAGCGTTTCTTGTTAAGCATTTTTTATAAGAGAAAGAATCATACTAAGTTTCAAATGCGTAGTTTGTGACAGGGGGGCACTTCCGATTTTTTGTTTTCTAATAAATCATCAAGAAAAGATTTGGGGTGAGTGGGTACAAACACGTGGGTATCTGGCATTGCGTATTTTGCATGCCGATACCCCTACGCGTTTGTTAAGCGGGAGCGCCCACGAAGCACAAACTTTTCTTGATAATTTATGGAAACCTAAAAAATCGGCAACGCCCCCCTACATTGACAATAACTTTCCATCTATGGTAAAATTACTATACTTGTGCATGACAGACAGTTTGGGAGGTGGATGGTTGTCATGAATAAAAATTACGACCCATACAAGAAGACGATTTTGTTCTTCTTTTCCTTAATAAGTGTGGCATTGATGGCGACAGTGTTTGCGTATTTCTGGTATCTTGTGTACTGGGATACGATGTACTTTTTCCATTTCTACCGCAAAGGTAACTGGGCATTGATTGGGCTTTACGCAATTTTAGTGTACTTTTTTTCGACGATGTATGGGGCACTCAGAATTGGACAGCTGCGGCGGATGGAAGTGGTGCTGTCGCAGTTTTTAGCTACATTTTTAGCAAATATTGTGATGTATTTCGTGGTTTGTCTGTTGGCTTTTGGGCTTGTCAATCCGGGATACATGATTTTGATGCAGTTAATTGACTGCGTGATTGCGGTTGTCTGGACAGTTGTGACGAGACGATTGTATAACCGCATTTTTCAGCCGTGGAAAATTCTTCTGATTTATGGTGACAGACCGGCGTCGGAACTGGTGGATAAATTGGAGACAAGACGTGATAAGTATGCGATTTACGGGGCAATTGATGCCCATGCCGGAATCGACCGAATTGCCGAGACGGTGAAAGATTATCAGGCGGTTTTGATTGGAGATATTGCGGCGGAAACAAGAAATGAAATTTTAAAATATTGTTATGGAAATGGAATTCGGGCGTATGTAATGCCGAAAATTTCCGATATTATTTTGATGGGTGGCGACGAAATTCATGTGTTTGACACCCCATTTTTGCTGTCTAAGGGATATTCTTTGAGTTTTGACCAGCGGTTTTGGAAGCGTACGGTAGATTTGCTCATTGCGGTACCGCTTACGATTTTATTGTCGCCGATTATGCTTTTGGTGGCGTTTGCCATTAAATGCTGCGACGGGGGACCGGTTTTTTACAGGCAGGTGCGGTGCACGAAAGACAATCGGGAATTTTCTATTTTAAAATTCCGCAGTATGATTGTGGATGCTGAAAAGTCGGGAGAAGCCGTTCTTGCCAAAGAGCATGATGAGCGGATTACGCCGGTGGGCCGTTTTTTGCGTGCTGTTCGGTTAGATGAACTGCCACAGCTTTTTAACGTGCTTTCCGGGGATATGTCGCTTGTCGGACCGAGACCGGAGCGGCCGGAAATTATTGCAGAATACCAGAAAGAAATGCCGGAGTTTGTTTTTCGTACCCGTGTAAAAGCCGGAGTGACCGGATTTGCACAGATTTATGGAAAATACAATACCGTTCCTTATGACAAACTGAAACTGGATTTGTTTTATATTGAAAATTACTCTCTGTGGATGGACTTGAAACTGATTCTTATGACAGTAAAAACCGTTTTGAAAAAAGACTCGACAGAGGGAGTGGATACCAACCAGACAACGGGATTAAAAGAACACACCGAGGGCAACGAAGAGGTCGAACGCAAGATTCAGGAATATACATCCAGGGAGGAATCGCATCATGAGTAAAAAAGCATTACTGGTAACAAGAGTCAGCGGCTTTGTGCCACAGTTTGAAATGAATAACGTGAAAATATTACAGGAAATGGGATATGAAATCCATTACGCGGCGAACTTTGATGTTGTTGTGTACGGGAAAGATAATTCCCGCTTGATGGGCACGGGAATCCACAGACATCATATTCCGTTTGGACGCTCGCCATTTTCCAGAGATGTGCGGACGTGCTATCTGGCGTTGAAAAAACTGATGCTTGAGGAAAAATTTGATTTGATTCACTGCCACATGCCGATGACAGGAGTTCTCACGCGCAAAGCGGCAGAGAAAGTATACAAAATGACAGGAAGAAAAGTTCCTGTTATTTATACCGCACATGGCTTTCATTTTTATGAGGGCGCACCGGTTTCTAATTGGAAATATTATGTAGCAGAAAAGCATTATGCGAGATATACGGATAAACTTTTGGTGATTAATCAGGAAGATTATGCGAGAGCAAAAAAATTCCCGATTCGTGGAAATGTGGAATATGTGCAGGGCGTTGGCTTGAAACCGGCACCTGAAAAAGACCCTGATTTTGATATGCGCAGGACATACGGAATCCCGACTGACCACAAGGTGGTTGTGAGTGTTGGAGAGCTGACGGAAGGAAAAAATAATGAAGTTATGCTCCGGGCGATGGACCGCTTCCGCAGAAAAAAACTGACGTATCTTATTTGCGGTACGGGTGCGATGGAAGAACATCTGCGCACCGTGGTACGGGAGATGCATCTTGATGAACAGGTGGTATTTACCGGTTACTGCGAGAAAATTCCGGATGTTCTTTTGCAGGCAGACTGCTTTGCATTTCCATCGAAGCGGGAAGGACTTCCGGTGGCAATGATGGAGGCGATGCGTGCCGGGCTCCCGGTGCTTGCCTTAGATATTCGAGGAAACCATGATTTGATTTCCGATGGAGAAGGCGGATTTTTATTTGAAGAGGGAAATGCATCCGATTATGTAAAAGGTCTTTCCTTTTTCCTGGATTACCCGGAAGAGGCAAAACGGATGGGTGAATGGAACAAAAAAAGAGTGCAGGATTTTTCAATTGATTTAGTGGAAGAAAAAATGCGGAGAATTTATGCAGAGGCAGAAAGCGGGGAATTGAAATGAAACTTTTGACGGTGTCCATAGCCGCCTATCATGTGGAGGATTATCTTCGTGAAACATTGGATAGTTTTTTGATTCCGGAAGTAACGGACCAGTTAGAAGTTTTGATTGTAAATGATGGTTCCGGTGAAGGGGTCAATGAAATTGCCCGTGAATATGAGGCTAATTATCCAGATGTATTCTGTTTGATTGATAAAGAAAATGGCGGTCATGGTTCGACGGTAAACCGCGGAATCGAAGAGGCAGCGGGTAAATATTTTAAGACCGTTGACGGGGACGATTACGTGTCCGCAGAAGGCTTGAAAGAGTTGCTTTCATATCTTCAGACCGCAGAGGCTGATTTGGTGGTGAATGACTACCATAGTTTTAACGATGCTTCCGGTGAAATGGTGAGTGAGATGCACCATGAATTTCCGGAAAAAGAGTATCGGAAAATATATGCATTTGAGGAAGTCTGCGGCAAAGTTTACATTAATATGCATGCTGCTACTTACCGCACGGAATTGCTGAAAAAAATGGGAAGACGTCTGGATGAACATTGTTTTTATGTGGACGCCGAGTATAATTTGTATCCGATTCCGTTTGTGAAAACAATTGCGTTTTTGGAAAAGCAGGTGTACTGTTACAGACTTGGGATGGAGACGCAGAGTATGAACATCCGAAATATGCAGAAAAACTGCGCACACCATGAGATGGTGCTGACACATTTGCTGGAATTTTATAAGGAAGAAGCAGAGCGTCTGACGCCGGAGAAAAAAGCTTATGTGGCGGAAGGCGTAGCGAAAATATTGACAAGCCAGTATAAAATTTATTTGAGTTATCCGGCAGAGGCGGTTCACAAAAATCAAATTGTGGCTTGGGATAAACGGATTAAAAAAGAATTTCCGGATATTTATCACAGTGTGACAAACCGTGCCGTGAAAATGCTGCGGCATAGTGGGTATGGATTGTATCGTTTGGCGTCGTATTTATGCCGGAAGGCATACGGATGCGATTAGAGAATGGAGGTAGTGTATGTCATTATTTGTTGCCAGAATAAAGGGCTTTGTCCGATTCAAAGATTTGATGGGACAGCTTGTGAGCAGGGATTTGAAATTGAAATACCGCCGCAGTGTGCTGGGCTATTTGTGGAGTGTATTAAACCCGCTGTTTATTATGATTATCATGGCGATTGTATTTTCTAAAATGTTTACGAGAGCCAGTATTACTAACTTCCCGGTATATTTGATGAGCGGCCAGGTTATGTTTAACTTTATGAATCTGTCCACGAAATCGGCGATTCAGTCGATTAACGGAAGTGCATCACTTCTCAAAAAAACATATGTACCGAAATACGTTTTTACCGTTTCAAAAATTATCAGTGGTTTGATTGACTGTGTATTTTCAATGGGAGCACTTTTGATTGTTATGTTATTTACCGGGGGAGAATTTACGTGGCGGCTTTTTCTGTTCCCGCTTGTGCTTGCACAGAACTTTGTATTTACGATGGGGCTGGGACTTTTTTTGGCGGCAACCAATGTATTTTTCCGAGATATCCAGTATATTTACAATGCGATTACAACGGCATGGCTTTATCTGACGCCGATGTTCTATCCAATTGAAGCACTGCCACAGAATCTTCAGTACATTGTATCGCATCTGAATCCGATGTACTCCTATGTTTCTCAGTTTCGTATGCTGACACTGCCGGGGTTTGTGCCGGTGGGAATCAGTATTATGTGGCTTATTATAATTGGAATTGTGTCGGCATTTCTGATGCTCATCATCGGACTGTGGGTATTTGTAAAGACGCAGGACAAATTTATTTTGTATATTTAAGGAGGAGAATGACATGAATGATATTGCAATCGATGTAAAAGATGTGACGATACGGTTTAATCTGGCATCGGAAAAAATCGATAATCTAAAAGAATATTTTGTAAAATTAATCAAACATGAACTTCTCTTTCAAGAGTTTCTTGCTGTCCGGGATGCTTCTTTTACAATCCGTAAAGGAGAGGCGTGGGCTCTTGTGGGAAGCAATGGTTCCGGCAAGTCGACACTTTTGAAGGCAATCAGTGGAATTTTGAAACCGTACAAAGGAGAGATTGTTGTAAATGGAACGATTTCTCCACTATTGGAACTTGGCGCCGGATTTGATATGAATTTGACGGCAAGGGAAAATATCTTTTTGAATGGAACAGTGCTTGGACATTCCAAGAAATATATGCAGGAGCATTTTGATGAAATTGTGGAGTTTTCAGAACTTCATAAGTTTTTGGATTCGCCGGTGAAGAACTTTTCTTCCGGTATGCGCGCAAGACTTGGCTTTTCGATTGCTACGATTGTTCGCCCGGATATTTTGATTGTAGATGAGATTCTGGCGGTTGGCGACTATTCGTTCCAGCAGAAGTGTTTGAAGCGAATGGATGAAATGATGGGTGGCGGAACAACGCTTTTGTTCGTTTCACATTCGATTGACCAGGTGCGTAAACTCTGTGACCATGCGGTGTGGATTAATAAGGGACAGATTATGCAGGTTGGCGAGGTAAATGAAGTGTGTGATGCCTATATGGCAACTCAGAAGAAATAGAGGATAAAAATGATATTACAGAATTTAGTTTTTCCAAAAGAAGATATTTGCAATGAGCCGGAACTTTATTTCCATGGCACAACAGACGGTAAGATACCGGCTGGAAATGAAGCGGATTTATTTACTTATTTTAATAGTTTTTCGGCTTATAAATGGAAAATGTATACGAAAATAAAAGAGGTCCGATTCCGCCTGCGCTGTAAGGGAAGCTGCATGGTTCGACTGTGGGATGCCGGAGTTACGGGTGGAACAATGGCATTGACTGAAAATTTTACCAGTGAGAGACATAGGCAGGCAGATCCGGATGAGGTTTCTCTTTCCTTTTCTCTGGCAGACGTAAAGGGAATTGTTTACGCAACGGTTAGGGCAGACAGTGATACGGAGATTCTCGGTGGATGTTTTGAGACAGTTTTTGAACCCATCCAGTTAGCGAAAATAGCGATTGGAATTTGTACATTCCGGCGCGAAGAATTTGTGAAGAAAACGCTGGAAACTTTAAAGCGTGAAACGATGGAAAATCCGGATTCACCGCTTTATCAGAATGTTTATGTTTATGTGTCGGATAACGGACAGACGCTTCCTTGCGAAGAGTTGTCAAACGACAGAATTTTTGTGATGCCAAATCGAAACACCGGCGGCTCCGGCGGTTTTGGCCGCTGCATGAAAGAAGCATATGAGGACAGGGAAAAGTATGGCTTTACACATATTTTATTGATGGATGATGATATTGTGCTGGAACCGGAGTCACTTTTCAGAACATATACACTTCTTAACTTCTTAAAAGAAGAGAGGAAAGGGGCTATGCTCGGCGGAGGACTTTTGCGTCTTGATATCCCTTACATTCAGCATGCGAATGGAGAACTTTGGCAGGGGGGACGTATTGGTTTTACTAAGCGTGGCTATGATTTACGGAGAATGACAGATGTTGTCCGCAATGAATATAATCTCCCGATGGACTATAATGGCTGGTGGTACTGCTGCGTGCCGTTAGCAGAACAATTTCGTGGTTTTCCGCTTCCGATTTTTATTCATGGCGACGATATTGAATATGGTCTGCGTTTCGATGGAAATATTATGACAATGAACGGAATTGGTGTGTGGCATGATGCGTTCGATAATAGAAAGGCGTCTTCCATGGAATATTACGATATGAGAAACACATTGATTGCCTGTGCCATCCATCATCCGGAGTATTCTCGTCTGCACATGATAAAACGTGTTGCGAGACATCTTATTGGACAAATGCTTCATCTTCGCGTGAAAGATCAGGAATTGACGATGAAGGGCGTCGAAGATTTCTGTAAGGGAACGGAATTTTTGAAGGAATTAGACCCGACAAAACTTCATCCGGAAATCATGAAAATGGGTTATGCCATGCAGGATGTTTCCGATGATTTACGCAAGTTTGGCGTTGATGTGGAAAAGACAAAGCCGCAGCCTTCGCATTTATATGAGGACGGTGGTTTTGCAAAGAAACATTTGCTGTCTGTGAACGGATGGCTTCTTCCGGCGAAAAAAGAGACGGCGGTGCTTCCTATGGGCGTGCATCCGGATGCTTTGTATCGCAGAAAAACGGCTCTTTTATACGACCCGGATACAAGCCGGGGATTTTATGTCGAACGGAAAGCAAAAGATTTCTTTGCAACCATTGGCAGATGTTTTAAAATGGGCTGGCTGCTTGCAGGCAAGTATAAAAAGACCGTGAAAGACTTTCAGAAAAATGGCGCGGAATTGATTTCGTATGATTTCTGGAAAAGGTATTGATGAGTGCAAAAAAAGTCGAAAAAAGCAAGTTTGTGCATTTGAGTGCACAAACTTGCTTTTTTCGTAAACTGTTTTAATATTTATTCTTAAATATTTTCCCCCTGATATTATCACAGTAATAACAGTAACTCTTATAAATCCACCGATAAATAAATTTCGATTTTTTCATCGACATTTCAAACGATTTTGTATGGTATGACTTTCCATGCATCCAGTCGACAATTGTCTGGAAGGTTACCGGAGGGGCGTATTCCTCAGCACGTTCGCCAAGTGCCACGGCATCCTTGAGGCTTCCAAAGACATTCAGCAGAATCGGATCGTCGGTTGTCTGCTTGAAGTTTGCCATGCCAAAGTCATACAGGTAATGGCCGGTTGTAAATTCATCCTCTAAGTTGAGTGCACAGAAATCCTTTGCAAAGCGAACCAGATAAGTTTCTAATGCCTGATTCATTTCTTCGTCATTTTCACAAGAATTAAATACCGGTTCAATGCGTCCATTTTTTTCTTCGTAAGTTTCGATGGTACGATACGGAAGATTTGCAAAAATGGATTCTGCAAAAACAACGGAATGTGTGTTACAGGTGTAGTTGTAGCGGATGGATTTGCCGATGGTCGGGTAAATGCTTCGTACATAATACATCGGGTCATCCACCTCGTGACCGGCGGCATCGGCTAACAATCTTGTCAGGCAGTCTTGTGTATAGCCACGGCCCCAATACTCGACAAAGGCAAATGGCTCGCTGAAATCAATTTCCTGACGGAGATAGTCGGAAACGATGACACGCTGCTTTTTGGCAACGGCAAGCAAATGTTCTTTGTAAGCATCGGAACGTTTTAATTTCTGGCTCACATCAGAAATTAACTGGTCTGAATAACGCTTCGTTGTTTTTAAGTAACCAAGCTCCGGGAAGAACTTATCAAATGTTGCTTCGTCAATCAAAAGGGCGGAAAGCAATTTGTTGAAATTGCGGACGCCGCTGAAGTTGCCGTAAGGCTCGAAAAATTCTTCATCCACTTTGTCGATAAACGATGGCACACGCCATGCTTTTCGTGAACCGTAAATATATTTTGTGCGCAGCGGAAGTCCTTTGCTCTCAATTACGGCATCCGCCATAAGTTTCAAGTAATAGCCGTCGCGGGAAATAAAATAAAGTGTTTTGTAACCGCGTTTTAAGGCATCGTGTACTGCCCAGTGAACATAAGGAACAAAATAAAGGCTGGCATATTTGTAGGCAAAAGCTTCCTTGTCTGTGTGCTCTTCCAGACGGAAGTTGCGGAACAATTTCACAACACTGTGCATACCATATTCTTCAATGTAGGCTGCCATATGTTTTTCATAGTCGTCAAGTTCCGGAACCGACACCGGCTGTGTGTGGATGCCAAGACGGGATGGCTGGGTGTCATCGGCAAATTTATTATCGCCAATGTGAATCCATTCCGAATAATGGTAGTCGAGAGAACTATATACTTCCAAAAACAATTTTCTGGTTGTCTTTTGATAACCTTTATCGCTCGATAAAAACAGTGGAAGTGTGGCAAGAAGCGGGTCAGCTTTTGCTAACATTTTCTGAATCGTTTCTTTCGGCAAATACATATCACTGATTAATACAACATCGTTTCCTTCGGCAAGGTACGATTTGAGCATATCAATGTGGTCGGTTAAAGGAATGACGGAGCGGATTTCTTCCTCACATTCCCATGTAATCAACTGCTGTTTCTGCTCATCGGTGAGTGGAAACAGTGTTGCCATGTGGTCATAAATTTCCGACAACTGGATTTCCAAATGGTCATCGTTTCGGATTAATACCGACTTTTTATAAAACTCACGCACATTGGCTTCGCACCAGCGGCGAATCTGCGAAAATTTGCGGATAAAATAGCTGTCATAGCCACAGTCGGACTGCTCCAGTTTTTTTCGGACATTGTCGAAAACGCTGGAAGGATGACAGCACTGACGTGAAAACAGGGTATCAAAAATATCGAAACTGTAAAGTTTCGGAAATTCTCGTTTTTCCGGCGTGAAAGAAAGTGCGGTGTCGATAATCCGCTCGCAGTCATTTTCATCCGAATAAGACCAGAATAACTGATTGATTCGGTCGAGTTCTTTTTTCTCTGTCTCTTTGCAGGAAGCAAGAGCTGCAAGTAATTCATCAAAATCAGATGCTTCGGTTCCGCAAGTCATTTCCCGTACATCGAAAACAAAATCACGGAAATTTTCTTTGTCATCAATATCATAAAAATACCGGATAAATGTTTTTACTCCACGCGCCAATAAATCATAGAAAATGGAGGAGTAATCAATAATGGCGATATCAATATCCGAAAAAATTTCGTACACATCATCTTCATTTTCCCAGAAGTAAAAATTCGGATGATTTTGGTAGGTTTCTTTCATTGCAAGATACTGGGTATCTTTTTCTACCATAGGATGCATTTTTAAAATCAAAAGGATGTTGTTTTCGTGAAGAACATCCGCCAGGCGTTTCATGTCCGGCAATGCGGATTTCATAAAATTAGCCCCGTTATTGTCGCGGTAAGTCGGGCAGTAAATTGCCAGCTTGGTATCGGCAGGCAGCCCTTTCTTTTTGCGTATGTCATGGTCGTAACTTTGGATGTTATCGTTCACAACACAGCGTGGATAACCGGCACGGATTACTTTATCATCATCAATGCCGCACTGCTCTTTGAAATGTTTTTCCATAATTTCTGAGGTAACTAAAAAGAGCTGGTTGTTGCGGAAAATTTCGTTGTTGCGAATATATTTTTTTGCTAATTGTTCGCATAAAAAGCAGCCTGTTGTCAGCTTTCTTTCGATACTCTTGCAGCCAACGCCGTGCCACAGATTCAAAACGGTAATGCCGGTCAGTTCCGGCTGAAATACTTCTTTACACATTTCAACGACATAGACACCGGCTTTTGCCATAACACTTTTTCCTTTGGAAGAGCGGTAAAGTTCTGCCTCGTAACCAAGTTTATGCACGTAGTTCATCGTGTCTGCATTGTAGCACATCCAGACCGGTTTGATTTCTTTGTGGTGTCTTATGATATATTCAAACATCCATTTTGGGTTGCCGGCAAAACTGTTTCCGGCGTTAAAAATCCATAAATTTTTATCTCGTTGTTCGCTCATTTTATTACTCCTTACATTCTTAGTTCTCTAATATATGAAGAATCTGTTCACATGCTGTTCCTTTTTCAAAAGAACCCATGGTTTCAAAATGCTGTTTGTACAAAGTTGTGAAGTCTTCGTCCCGGTATTTGACTGCCATGTCGGGAAGTGCCGCAATGTCTTTGCATTTCAAATACGGCCATGTGTCATATGGAACAAAGAAACCGCGATCCATTTGCTCGTATTCTTTCAGGCGGTTTTCCAATAAGAAAACCGGGCGCCCGGTCAGGGCAAAATCCCAGATACAGGAGGAAAAATCGGTTACCAGTAAATCGCTGGTATAAAGTAAATCCTGCATTTCATAATAGGCATTTCCGTCAAGAATCCGCTCATCAAGGGATTCATTTGTTTCCTCGCGGAAATAATGCGAGCGGTAAAGAACAATCCAGTTGTTTTTTGTTGCTTCTTCCAAGCGGTCAATGGTTTCCGATAAATATCTCAAATCGTACTGCTCTTTTTCCGGCGCAGTCATCTGAAAACTTGGCGCAAAAAGCAAAATTTTTGTCTGCTCGCTTATATGATAAAAGTCCTGTACACGTTTTTTGATTTCCGGATGCTTGGAGAAAAAAATATCGTTTCTTGGCGTTCCGGTTTCCAAAAAGATTTTTCGGTCTAACGAAAATGCTTCGGCGTACATGTCAGTGCATGCTTGGCAGGAAGACACAAAGTAATCTAACCGCTTATACCATTTGTCGAAATTTGCGGCAAAGGTTTTATCTTCGTTTATTGTTTCTTTGCCGACTTTTTTATAAGCACCGCCACCATGCCAGGTTGTCAAAAAGATTTGTCCTCTTTTTTTGACAAGTGCTTCATCAATCATATCGTTAGTGATAAAAATACCACAGCGCAGAAATAATTTAAAATAGCTTAAGCTTCGCTGGCGCACAACTGTAATGCCGGTCCGCATCGTACAGGTTTCCGGAAAACGGGTGACCCAGATGAGTTCGTATTCTCCCGGATGTTTTAGCCAAAATGACTCCATAAGAACACTTGGGTTGCACACATAGCCCTTGCGGTTATTTGCATAAAACATAATCCGGTTTTTTTTGACCGGAATAAAAAACAGCAGGTACTGGAGAAGTCGTGCTATTCGTATTTTTGCTTTCATATTAAAATGCTTCCTCTTTCCTTTTTCATAACCTCAATATTTTACTACAGAGCATAAATAGATGTCAAGTGTTGACAAATCAAGGGAGCAAGTGTTTACTGGTACCTTTTTGTTTCCGTAATTCAGCAGAAAAGCTTTGCGTCTCGCAGGCGCTTCCGCTCGTTGAGTGCGTAGCGGTATGGGCACTGAAACAACCAGTGCCATATACCGACGTACTCAAAACCTACGAGCTGCAAAGTTTTTCTGCTGAATTACTGGAATAAAATAAAGTGCCAGTAGATACTTGCCAACAAATCTCCCCTGCGTAAATTGGGTGCGCAGGTTTGAAACAACGCTTTTCCTGCAATTTGCTCTATAGGGTTGCATGTGTTAGGCTTCATTTGGAGAAATTAGATGGCACAAGCAACTCTTTGTGGTAATTTTCACTGTTTAGGTTGTCTTTTTCTTACATATTTTCTTGATGAAAGTTGAATGTGACGCAAAAATGCAACCTTTTGAAGAAAATAAATGGAAAAGAGTTGTTCCATAGGGGCAAATGTTAGTTGCTTATGTTTTTAGGTTTCCTGCTAATTTACCGAAACCTAAAAATTTTAAAAACAACAAACATTTGAAAAAAGGATGACAAAAACAGGGGAGTTTCATATAATAAGTGTGAAGATATTTCTTTGGGGATTTATATGTCAGAAAAGAATAATTTTTTGTATGATGTCAGTATGTCCTATGTAAATGCCGGATGGCAGGAGCGTTACTGTGCGCTGGTAAAGTATCTTGATGCATATCTGAAGGAGAATTGCGGTGAATTTTTTGCCGATTTGCAGCTTTACCAGACCGGGCCGATGAATTATGTAGTAGTGGCGGTGTATTATGATGTGCCGGGTGTCGGCGAGGCTCTTCCTAAGATTCTTGGATTTGTAAATGCAAAGTATCGGGAAGTTGTTGGACATAATGTAAGACGAAAGCAGATTTTGAAGTTTGACTTAGCAAAAAAATTACACGGGCAGAGTGAAGTGTGTCTGCACGCTTCCTCGGAAGAGATGGAGGAATCAGAAGATGAACAACCGCGAGAGGATTATGCGTCTTCGACAGGAGAAGAAATTAGACAGGAACGAAATGATACAACTTCTTGAAACAGCAAATAGAGAGGACCGAGAGTATCTTGCCGCACAGGCGAGAGAGGTTCGGGAGAAGATTTATGGGAAGGACGTATTTGTTCGGGGGCTGATTGAATTTACAAATATCTGCCGCAATGATTGTTATTACTGCGGGATACGTAAAAGTAACGAAAAAGTGGAGCGATACCGCCTGACGCCGGAAGAAATTTTGTCCTGCGCCAAAGAAGGATATGAATTGGGATTTCGCACTTTTGTGCTGCAAGGTGGCGAAGATGGCTGGTTTACGAAAGAACGGGTGGCTTCGATTGTCCGGGAATTAAAGAAACAATTTCCGGATTGTGCAGTGACGCTATCCATCGGAGAGCGTACGAAAGAGGAATATGAATGTTTTCGTGAGGCGGGGGCAGACCGTTACCTTCTGCGCCACGAGACGGCGGATGACGCTCACTATAGAAAATTGCATCCGCAGGAAATGAAACTTAAAAACCGTAAAGAATGTTTATTTACCTTACGTGAACTTGGATATGAAGTAGGTGCCGGTTTTATGGTAGGCTCGCCGGGACAGACGGTGGAGTGTCTTGCTGAAGATTTTGAATTTTTGCAGGAACTGAAGCCCCATATGATTGGAATCGGACCGTTTCTTGCCCATCAGGATACACCATTTGGTGCAGAAGAAAATGGTTCCTATGAGCAGACACTTTTGTTATTGAGTATTCTACGACTGATGTTTCCGGGGGTGTTACTTCCTGCGACGACAGCACTTGGAACAATTGCGCCGGATGGACGGGAGCAGGGATTATTGGCAGGAGCGAATGTATTAATGCCAAATTTATCACCGGTTTCTGTGCGGAAAAAGTACGAGCTGTATGATAATAAAATATGTACCGGGGAAGAG
>OHHY01000709.1_pt1 | contig 14629 bp, 17 predicted proteins | sample 1568101 | NCBI WGS metagenome assembly OHHY01 (sample SAMEA3879605, study PRJEB24766) | human gut metagenome | biome: human-associated habitat; feature: feces | place: USA | collected 1985/1987
GGAATATAACGGAGAAATTTTGTATGCCGTGACTAATTATGTGATCTCGGGAAGTGCACCGGAGTAACAGAAGCAAATCAAATTTTCTATAAACCAGTAGCCCCGAGCGGACAGCCGGGGCTACTGCAATATTAGAGAAAAGTATAAGGGATAGGCGAATTTATTTCGGTCTGACGGTCAGTCTCTGGATCCGACCGTTTTCATCGGTCTCACGGACCGTGGCGATAGCCATGATGTTGTAGCCACCAAAATTGGCAATGAATTCTGCCTGCTCGTCATTAACGACCTCAGCATCTAAAATGGAGTAACGGCGGAAGCCGAATTTATTACGGAAGAACATATTAATGGCTTCTTTTCCGTAGATATGATACTCCTGCTGGGAAGCGGAGGTGGTACAATAGTCACACAGAATGCCGCCCTCGGTGAACAACTCTGCAAGTCCGGCAAAATCTTTATTTTCCATAGCTTCTACATATTTTTCAATGGGTCTCATAGTGTGTTCCTCCTTAATATACCTTTTCAGAATTTAACAGTGCATCGGTACCGCCGTCTACGAACATGATGTTGCCGTTGACGCCTCTGGCGGAATCGGAAGCTAAAAATACCATAACTTCCGCAATCTCTTCCGGTGCCATCAGACATTCCTGACCATATTTGGTGGGAATGGGGAGAGCGTTCAGCGCCATCTTCGCGGTGGTGCTCATGGTAGCGGTCATGGCAGTATGTACGTTGCCGGGAGCTACCGCATTGATGCGGACACCATTGGCTGCCCAGGTAGCGGATACTCTGCGGACCCATCTTGCCAGAGCGTACTTGGTGGATACATAGAGGCTGTTGCCTACGGAGAGGTTGGTGGAATCCATAGAGGATACCAGGCTTAATACTCTCTTTTCATCACCGATGTTATTCAACAGATCTACGATATCTTTCCGTCCGGCACCCTGGGAAATGGTGTTGGATACCGTGACTACGCAGCTGCCGTGCTTTTTCTGAAGGAGGTCATAGACGCCCTTTGCAATGGCTACGGTCCCGAAATAGTTCAGGGAAATGATCAGCTCCAGATTGCCGCAGGCACCGGAGACACCGGCATTACAGATCATGCCGTCGAGACCTTCGGGATGCAGCTCGTGCAGTTTGTCTACAGCAGTCTGTCTTCCCTCCGGCGTGGCCAGGTTCGCACAGATGTCGCCGTCTTTCAGATCAATGTTGATGACTTCGTGTCCTTTTTGAAGTAACAGTTCTTTTGTCTTGGCGCCGATTCCGCTGGATGCGCCGGTGATTGCATATACGCCCATGATAGTATAACCTCCTTGATTGCTCTTTTTTTGTTTGTTGCATTTGCTTTATGAGTTCATTATAATAAAAACTGACTTCTTTTAAATAACCAAAATAAGAAAATATGAGGATACCAGATGCTGACCTATGACCTGACTGCCCGTGGCAGAAAAACCATGTATGAATACTTATATGAAGCGATGAAGGCTGACATCTTAAGCGGTCGTCTGACAGCCGGAGAGAAGCTTCCTTCGAAGCGGGCGTTTGCCGGGCACTTACAGGTCAGTGTCAAGACGGTGGAAAATACCTACGAGCAGCTGCTGTTGGAAGGCTATATCCGGTCGGAGGAGAAGAGAGGATATTTTGTCAATCGTCTGGAGGTGAAGAACACAGCTGCTCCGGCGTATGCTTCCTTTGTGACCCGCTTCCGTGAGGAGGAATATCTGGCGGATCTGACGGCGAATAATATTCAATACGATAAGTTCCCCTTTGCCACCTGGGCGAAGATCATGCGTCAGACCCTGACGGATTACGATACGTCTCTGCTTAAGACAGTTCCTTTTAATGGGGTGGAAAAATTAAGAGTGGCGATTGCCGAGCATCTGTACCGGTACCGCGGCATGCAGGTATCGCCGGATCATATTATCGTGGGTGCCGGAACGGAATACCTCTACAGCCGTCTGTTACAACTCCTTGGGAAAAATGCAAAATTCGGCGTGGAGAATCCGGGCTACCGCAAGATTACGAAATTATATGAGGTGGGCGGCGTGGCATGGGATTATGTAGACATCGACGGACAGGGAATGAAGGTGGAACAGCTGAAGCAAAAGGGCATTACTGTGGCGCATGTGTCGCCGGAACACCATTTCCCCATCGGATTGGTCATGCCGGTGGGAAGACGGCAGGAGCTGCTTCGCTGGGCGGCGGAGGAGCCGGAGCGTTATATCGTGGAGGATGATTTCGACTGTGAGTTCCGCATGGTGGGCAAACCTATCCCTTCCGTGCAGTCCATGGATCGGAATCACAGAGTTATCTATATCAATACTTTTTCCAAAACTATGGTACCGTCTTTACGTATCGGCTATATGGTGCTGCCGGAGAAGCTGATGGAACGCTATATTTCCACCATGAATTTCTATTCCTGCACGGTATCCGGTTTTGAACAATATGCCATGGCGGCTTTTCTGGAACAGGGATATTTTGAGCGGCACATTCGAAGACTGATCAACGATTACAGAGGGCAGAGAGAGCGGATCTGCCGGATGTTTCGCAAGTCACCCTTAAGCCGGATCAGTCAGATCTATCAGGATGATGCCGGAACCCATTTCCTGCTGCATGTGCGGACGGATTTAAGCGATGTGGAGATCAAGTGGGCGGCGAGACAGCGTGGAATCCTGGTGAACTGCCTGTCTGAGTACTGTTTTGCAGATACGCAGAAATACCGTGGAATCCTGGTCATTCATTATTCTGATATGGAGGATGAGGTGCTGCAAAAAGTGATCGGAGCGCTGGAGGAGATCTTTTTATAATCACAGTTTAGCCCGCGCAGGGCTGATAATTTTTCCACAATGCGGGAACACTGACAAAAAAGAATGCAGTGTTGTCGCATGGAAGGAGAAATTATGAATCAGAGAGTGGGAAGAAGCAGTATCCGTCTGGCGCAGCCGGTGTGTGTGATCGCAGGTGCCAGTATCGTAGGGAAAAAAGAGGGCGAAGGACCGTTAGGTGCCCTGTTCGACATGGTGGGAGAGGATGATCTCTTCGGCTGTAAGACCTGGGAGGAGGCGGAAAGCAATCTTCAGAAGGATGCAGTCTACATGGTCATGGAAAAGGCCGGGTGGAAAGCAGAGGATGTCTCGTATCTCTTCGCCGGTGATCTGTTGGGACAGTGCATTGCCACTTCCTTCGGCATTTCCGCTTACAATATTCCCCTGTTCGGAGTCTATGGTGCCTGCTCTACCTGCGGGGAAGCGCTGACACTGGGAGCTGTGATGGCAGCGGGAGGCTATGCGGAGCATGTGGTCTGTGTGACATCCAGTCATTTCGCCAGCGCGGAGAAGGAGTTCCGCTTTCCGTTAGATTATGGGAACCAGAGACCTCTGTCTGCCAGCTGGACAGTGACAGGAAGCGGAGCCTTTGCCCTGGGGCTGAATCAGAAATGCAGAGCCCACATTACCGGCATGACTCCCGGGCGGATCGTGGACTATGGACTCAAGGATTCCATGAACATGGGGGCCTGCATGGCACCTGCCGCCGCAGATACCATCGAACGCCACCTGGAGGATTTCCATGTGCAGCCACAGGAATATGACCGGATCATCACCGGGGATCTGGGAAGCGTGGGACAGACAGTGCTGATCGATCTGCTGCGGGAGAAGGGAATAGATATTGCCGGCAGACACATGGACTGCGGCATTGAGATCTTTGATGCAGATGCCCAGGACACCCATGCCGGTGGCAGCGGCTGCGGCTGCAGCGCCGTGACTCTGGCAGCATATATTCTCCCGAAGCTGGAATCCGGCGAATGGAAAAAAGTCCTCTTCCTTCCCACCGGAGCCCTGCTCAGCAAGACAAGTTTTAATGAAGGCAAAAGCGTGCCGGGAATCGCACATGCGGTAGTATTGGAGAGCCCGGTGGTGAAATAGGGAAAAGCAGCAGGTCAGAAATGATTTGCTGCTTGATTTCTTTTAGAGAAAAGTCTAAGTATGACAGTTTCCGACGATGAGATAGAGAGATTGTGTAAAAGTATGAAAGAAACTGCTATGAGAAACACATGGCAGGATAGTGAAAAATCAAAAATTAAAGATGTTACCAAAAATGTGTTAGTTTCATGGGGAGTGTTGAAAGAAGTAGAAGGTAAGGTATACCCGACAAATGCCTATGCACTTTTAACAGGCAAAATGCCGCAAATGCCTGTAATTCAATGTGGCGTCTTCAAAGGAACGAATCGTGCGCATTTTGTTGATCGTAGGGAATTTGAAGGCTCTATTCAGGCGCAAATGGAAGCAGCATACCAGTATGTTCTTGAAAAAATTAATATGGGCATGACGATAACGGGAATGTACAGGCAGGATGTATATGAATTGCCGACAGATAGCATCCGAGAGTTGATTGCAAATGCAGTGGCACATCGGAGTTATCTGGATCCGGGAAACATCCAGGTGGCATTGTTTGATGACAGATTAGAAGTGACTTCTCCGGGAATGCTTTTGAATAATGTTACGATTTCAAAAAATGATGGAAGGTTATTCAAAACCGAGAAATCCGGCAATTGCCAGAGCGTTTGCTTATATGAAAATTATAGAGAAGTGGGAGACTGGAATTCCAAGGTTATTTGAAGCATGCGAGGAATATGGATTACCGAAACCGGAACTGATCGATTTTGATGGAGACTTTAGGGTGAATATGTATCGAAAGGGATCGGGAAAATTTATTGACAACAGAGTGAATGATAAGGTGAATGATAAGGTGAATGATAAGGTGAATGACAAGGTGAATGATAAGGTGAACGATTTGCTGGCCATTCTTACCAATCATCCTGAATACACAGTTACCCAGCTTGCAGATGTTTCCGGTGTAAGTAGAAAAACAATAGCCGCCAGATTAAAAGAGTTAAAGGGAAAAGGATATATTGAAAGAATGGGATCTTCCAGAAAAGGCTATTGGAAAATAAATGATCTAAAGGAATCATAGAATCAGAAATGAAACACACTCTTGCAAGCATTGTGGGTTACTGGTAAAATAAACCTCAAACGGCGAAAAATATTATGCCGGGAATGGCTGGTGAGTCAGAATGCGCAGGATAGAATTTAAGATGGAACGACCGGGACTGTTGGAGGTCGGACAGAAGATCACGGTTACGGAGGGACTTCTGCCCAGTAACTATTACTATACCATAGACCCGTCCCTGGCGATGTCTCCGAACATTCCGTTCCGTTACCGGTTGAAGAACCGTGAAGGAGTCGTGGCGGATATTGTGGAGAATTCCAGAGGATTCTACGTGACGGCGGAATTTGATGAGCCGGAGGTAGATATGACAAAGTAAACGCCGGGGATGCCGCAGAAATTTCGGAACATGCCGGGCAGCAGGCAGCTCAAGGCGCAGATGCCAGATTTAAGAATGAATTAAATTATAGGAAGAAAGAGGAGAATATTATGTTACAGAAGATTTCAACAGACAAAGCACCCGCAGCGATCGGACCTTACTCCCAGGGTATCGTACTGGGCAATATCTTTTTCGCATCCGGACAGATACCCATTGATCCCGCTACCGGCGAGATTCACGGAACTACCATCGAGGAACAGGCAGAGCAGGTAATGAAGAATATCGGCGAGCTGTTAAAGGCAGCAGGCACCGACTACACCAGAGTAGCCAAGACCTCCTGTTTCATGGCAGACATGGGCGATTTCGCAGCGTTCAATCAGGTCTATGCAAAGTACTTTACTGAGAATCCTGCAAGAAGCTGCGTTGCAGTCAAGACCCTTCCCAAGAATGTATTATGTGAAGTGGAAGTCATTGCAGAAGTATAATGAAGAACGAGACGGAAGATCGTCGCTTACAGGCGGCGATTTTCTTGTGTATAGGTAAGGTGGATAGAAACTTATGAAAAATAATATTACTCTGATCGGTATGCCGGGTTCGGGAAAAAGTACGGTAGGTGTCGTTTTGGCGAAGCGCCTGGGCAGACGTTTTGTGGATTCCGACCTGGTGATCCAGGACAGACACGGCAAATTATTACACGAACTGATCACGGAATATGGTGTGGAAGGCTTCTGGCAGATTGAGAGCGACGTGAATGCGTCCTTAAATCTGGAGAACAGCATCATTGCTACCGGCGGAAGTGCCTGCTACGAGCAGGAAGGCATGCAGCATCTGCGGGAGATCAGTACAGTGGTATACCTGAAGCTTCCCTATGAGGAAGTGGAGAAACGGCTGGGGGATCTGAATGCCAGGGGAGTGACCCTGCAGCCCGGTCAGACCCTGCGGGATCTGTATGATGAGAGAACCCCTTTGTATGAGAAATATGCGGACCTCATCATAGACTGCAGCGGAAAAATGCTGCGGGATGTAGTGGCGGAGATCGCTGAGAAATATAAAAAACAGTCCTGATAAGAGTAAAATATAAGGAACGGAAAATAAATACAACTATGGAAAATACAAGAGCAAAAACAACGAGAAACAGCCTGATCCTTCTGCTGACAGCCACTATCTGGGGCATGGCATTTGTCTCCCAGAGCAAGGGTATGGATTACATGCATCCGTTTACGTTTAACGGCGTCCGTTCTCTGATCGGCGCTGCCGGTATTCTGGTGTATATTCTGATCAGTCGGAAGATCGCGGGAGACAAGGCAGCAAAATTAGACTGGAAACTGAATGTCAGGGCAGGGCTTCTGTGTGGTATCTTCCTGACCATTGCAAGCACCCTGCAGCAGTTCGGTATCAAGTATACCAGTGTCGGCAAGGCGGGATTTATCACGACCCTGTATATTATTTTTGTGCCCATGTTTGGCGTTTTTTTGAAGAAAAAGGTAGCACCGGTGGTCTGGGCGGCAGCCGGCATGGCAGCAGTGGGAATGTATCTGCTCTGCATGACAGAATCATTGCGCCTGGGGGCAGGGGATATCATGGTATTTTTATGTGCTATTGCTTTTGCGATACAGATCATGACGGTTGATCATTATGCAGCGAGAATCGATGGAGCGGTGGTATCCTGTATCCAGTTCACAGTGTGCGGTGTCGTCTGCTGCATCGGGGCACTTATCTGGGGACAGCCGACTTTCGGACAGATTCAGGAAGGTCTGGGAGCACTGCTGTATGCCGGTGTCTTAAGCTGCGGTGTGGGCTATACTCTGCAGATTGTGGGTCAGAAGGGCTTGAATCCCACGGTGGCAGCGCTTATCATGAGTCTGGAATCCGTCATTGCCACCATTTCCGGATGGATCGCTTATAAGATCGGTTTTTTAAGTACGGATCAGACACTGACTCCGAGACAGATTGCAGGCTGTGTTATCGTATTTGCCGCTGTGATCCTGGTACAGCTTCCGCCGGAGTGGTTCCGGTTTGGCAAAAAGTAAACGTATAAAGAACGCATAAATTCAGGAAAAAGTGCAGAGACTGTCCATAAACAGATATAAGGAGGAAACGCAGAGGATGGATTATATCAATGCTTTCTGGGTGGGTGGTCTGATCTGCGCGCTGGTGCAGATCCTGATGGAAAAGACGAAGATGATGCCGGGACGCATTATGGTGCTTTTAGTGGTCACCGGTGCCGTGCTCAGTGCGCTTGGCTGGTATGAACCTTTTCAGGATTTTGCGGGAGCCGGTGCCAGCGTACCGCTGCTTGGCTTTGGAAATGTGTTAATGAAAGGCGTAAAAGAAGCGGTGCAGGAACAGGGATTTTTAGGACTTTTTGCGGGAGGCTTCCGGGCAGGAGCTGTGGGAACCTCCGCAGCGCTGATCTTCGGTTATCTGGCAAGTCTTCTCAGTAAGCCAAAGATGAAGGAATGATCAAAGTTCCTCGTAAGAGATTCCCTTCAGATCCAGATATTTTTTCAGCGCCTTGTCCCAGGCGGTATCGGCACTTTTGTCCATGGTGAAGGTCTGGTAAGCACATCCAGTGGTGAGAACCGTTTTTTCCCCATCGTAGCGGATGTTCAGCACCAGCGCACGGATGACGTCAGGGTCCACCTGGGCTTTTGTAAGCATGGCAGCGGCTTTATCCGGCTGCATATGAAGCACAAATTTAAAATACAAAGGAGTGTGTTTTCCCTTGATCAGGTCAAAGCACAGTCCTTTTATTTTGCTAAAAGACTGCAGTTCCCAGGGAATACAGTCTTCGCCTCGTTCGTCAGCAGGATAGAAGTCCTTGTTGATATGCCCGTCGATGGTTACGGTGAGGGCGGTGCTGATGGTGGCTTCTTCCAGAAGAAAAGGATCAAAGGTATCCGCTACCAGCAGGTGATTCATAAAATTTTTCATGGATGTAATCTGTAATGCGATCATCAAGGCTCCTTACTCCGGTGATTGTATCTTGCGTTCCGGTGTCATGCGATATAGAAATAGTATAAACGATGTACGGAAAAAAGGAAATATGAATATTTTGTGTAAAAGCTTTACGAACGAAATGTTTCGTGCTATTATAAGTAGTATTAAAAACTACATAGCATGGTTTGTAAAAAATAACAAATAATTAATAATATGGAGACAGATATTATGAGTTTCAAAATCGTAGTAGACAGTTGTTGTGAATTGCCGGAAGAGTATCTGCAGGATCCCCGGTTTGAGATCGTTCCACTGGGACTGGAAGTGGGAGACTATAGAATCCAGGATGATGAGAACTTCGATCAGGCAGAGTTTTTGAAAAAAGTAGCGGAATCTCCTCAATGTCCCAGATCTGCATGCCCTTCCCCGGAGAAGTTCCGGGAGGCTTATTGTACAGAGGCAGAGCATGTATATGCCATTACATTATCTTCTCATCTGAGTGGAAGTTACAACAGCGCCGTGCTGGGAATGAATCTGTATTGGGAAAAATACGGTAAGAAGCAGATTCATGTCGTCGATTCCGAATCCGCCAGCTGCGGTGAGACGCAGATCGTGAAGAAGCTGGTAGAACTGGAGGAACAGGGTCTTCCCTTTGAAGAGATCGTAAAACAGATCGAGGAATTCCGCAGCAATATGCATACGTATTTTGTACTGGATAATCTGGAGACTCTGCGTAAGAACGGGAGACTGACCGGCGTGAAGGCACTGGTGGCATCCACCTTAAGCATTAAGCCCATTATGGCAGGAGACAAGGGAAATATCGTGCAGAGAGGACAGAGTATTGGTATGAAGAAGGCACTCCGCAGAATGGCAGAGATCATTTTAGAGGAAGTCGGAGACGCCCAACACCGCACACTGATGATCACCCATTGTAATGCACCGGACCGCGCCGAGACTATCAAAAAGCTTCTTACGGATAAGGTACAGTTCAGAGATTGCCTGATCATGGACACCCGTGGCGTCAGCAGCATGTACGCCAATGACGGCGGCGTGATCGTAACAGTGTAATATTGAAAGTTAGTGAATGATCGTTGGCTAACCGGACGAACTCCCGGAAGGCATTCTGTCCGCCCCGAGAGTTCTGTTTTCTTGAATATTCCAGAAATTTGCTTTAAAAATGATTTTCGCAAATTGGCATAAAATTACTTTTCTGATACAAAAAACTAGAAAAAATTAAATTCTTTGTACCAAACGGAAGGATAATCATGTCTTTGCGAAAATAATACTGTTTCCAAATGCAAAATGCTATGTTTTTGTACTTTTTTGACGATTTTGGAGCACTTTGGTACAAAAGCTTTCAAAAAACCAGTAGCCCGCAGTTGGGGTAAGGACAAGCAGACTCTAAGCAGCCGTCGGTACTTAGCGAGGGTACTTTCCTCGCTTATGTACCGCTACGGTCTGCGTCCGAAGTGAAAACGGGTCTGCGGTTCTTAGCCCCAATGCGGGCTACGGGAATTATTCTTACCCCATCCGAGGCTGTGGGGGTTTTATTTCTAATAATACCTACCCCAACTTATGGAACACAATACAGTTTGGCATATTGACCTTCATCGCCGGTCCATTCATGATCATCGTTCCATGCTCCAGATCAATATGGAAGAAAGTCATCGTATTACTTTCATGATTCAAAGACACCAGAAACTTATTATCCGGGAAGAACTCCGCATCCTTCGGATACTCACCGCTGACCGGTAGCAGGAAATTCTTCTTAAGCAATCCTGTCTTCTTATCCACATCAAATACAATGACCGAATTATCTCCCGCGATGGAGCTGAGCAGATAATTATAATCCAGGGAGAAACTGAATGCACTGGCACTGTTCGTATTGCCTCTGGTCAGCTTGATCAGCTCTACCGTCTGAATCTTCTCGAAAGTAGGATCATTATCATGGTTCGCATACTCATAGACATCAATGTAACACTTCAGTTCATGCAGAATATAAATATATCTGCCATCCTCTGAGATCTTGATATGACGGGGTGCGGATTCCATCTCACTGCGGATGATATCCTCCAGCTTCACCTTACCCTTCTCTACATCAAAACGATACACATTGACATGATCCATTCCCTGATCCGCTACCAGCAGATATTTGTTGTCATGCGTCATACGAGCACAGTTGATGTGGGGGCGGAAGTTGCGCTCTGCCATACTGCCCAGTCCTTTATGATAAATCTCATCGGTGATCTCTCCGATGGAACCATCCTCCTTCAGACGGAGTACGGTCAGCTTACCGTCATGATAACCTGCCACAAACAGATACTGATCTGTGTAATCCGTAGATACATAACATCCTCTCATACCGTTGATCGGTGCGAAGTTGATCAGTTCCAGATCTCCGTCCGGCATGATCGTATAAGCCTCTACACCAAAATCCGTTATAGAATAAAGAAACTTTCCGTTATGGGAAATGGTCAGGTAAGAAGAGTTTGTGATCTCCACTTTATCTTTTTCCTTAAAACGACCGTTTTTCATATCCACATCATATATTCTGATACCGTGACTGTCCCCCTGTGTATAACTGGAAACATAGGCAACATATTTTCCCTTGCTCATGACCGGATCCTCCTTAGCATTCTATATCTTTTTATGTTTATAAATATAGCACAATTCTGAAAATTGTGAAACATTTTTCTGTAAAAATCCCGAAAAATACTCCTGTTTTTTCCCTGAGGTAAAGTTTATGTAAATCAGTCCGGAAAAAGCAAAACTTCACATTGACTTTCCATGTATTTACGTATAATATTAATTCGACTTGCAAAAAATTTTCATTTAGATTTTTCGATAATTTTTTGCAGGATTTTTTACATCAGGAAGGAAAAAATTGATGAAAAATGCTTTAGTCAATTTAGTGAACATTTCAAAATCATTTGACAATCAGATGGTTCTGGATGATCTCAATCTGTACATCCGCGAAAATGAGTTTCTGACACTGTTGGGACCCAGTGGCTGCGGAAAGACTACAACCCTCCGTATTCTGGGCGGTTTCGAGACTCCCGACAAAGGTCAGGTCATTTTCGAAGGCCGGGATATCACTAACCTTCCACCCAATAAGCGCAATCTGAATACTGTATTCCAAAAGTATGCCCTGTTCCCGCATATGACCATTGCAGAAAACATCGCGTTTGGATTAAAGATCAGTGGTAAAAGTAAATCTTATATTAATGATAAAATTAAATACGCTCTGAAGTTAGTCAATCTGGATGGCTTTGAGAACCGTATGCCGGATTCTTTAAGCGGCGGCCAGCAGCAGCGTATCGCGATCGCGCGCGCCATTGTAAATGAACCGAAAGTTCTCCTTTTAGACGAACCGCTCGGTGCCCTCGACTTAAAGCTCCGCCAGGACATGCAGTACGAGCTGATCCGCCTGAAAAATGAGCTTGGCATCACGTTCGTGTTCGTTACCCATGATCAGGAAGAAGCACTTACCATATCCGATACGATCGTTGTCATGAACCAGGGGTACATCCAGCAGATCGGTACACCTGAGATGATCTACAATGAGCCTGTCAATGCATTTGTTGCCGACTTTATCGGTGACAGCAACATCATAAACGGAACCATGATCCAGGATAAAGTTGTGGAGATCTTAGGTGTGAAGATCCCATGTGTCGACGAGGGATTCGGCTGTAATACGCCGGTCGATGTTGTAATCCGTCCGGAGGATGTCGAGATCACAGAGCCTGGTGCCGGTTTTATGGATGGTGACATCGTATCCATCATCTTTAAGGGTGTACACTATGAGATCAGCATTATGGCAAACGGCTATGAATGGCTGGTTCACACCACAAAAATGTATCCGGTGGGCACGCATGTCGGCATCAACGTGATCCCGTTTAACATCCAGATCATGAACAAACCGGAATCTGAGGATGAGGAGGCCGTGGAGATCGATGCGTAAATTAGGCAGACAGCTTTTAGCAGGACCTTATCTGGTATGGATAATCGGATTTATCCTGCTGCCGATCGTTATTATCTTATATTATGCGTTTACAAATACTTCGGGTGCTTTTACCTGGGACAATATCGCAGCGATTGCAGACCCGGTACATGTAAAATCCATTCTGCTTTCCTTAAAGCTCGGATTTTTCTGTACAGTAGTCTGTCTGCTGCTTGCCTATCCGCTTGCGATGATCTTAAACAGTTTTCATTTTAAGCATCAGAGTTTTGTCGTATTTTTATTTGTACTTCCGATGTGGATGAATTTTATGCTGCGTATCCTTGCCTGGCGGCTTTTACTCTCCAACAACGGTATCGTAAACGCACTGTTTGGTCTCTTTGGCTTTGGCCCGGTGAAAATGTTAAATACACCGACCGCCGTTGTATTCGGCATGGTATATGACTTTCTGCCATTTATGATCCTGCCGATCTATAACTCCATAGCGCGCATCAAACCGGACGTTATCGAAGCTGCAAAAGACCTGGGTGCAAATTCAAGGATCGTACTGATCCGCATTATCTTTCCGCTGACACTCTCCGGCGTGATCAGCGGAATCGTCATGGTCTTTGTCGGACTTTTCTTTTCAAAAGCAGCCCTGCTGCTTATGGACACTCCTTCAGACGTCATCGGCCAGTCCGCCCTTTATATGCGGATTTATTTCGCCGGAATGCCCTTCTTTATGCTCTATAATTACGGAGCGGCAATCCTGCGTGCCGTCGGAGATACAAAACGGCCTTTATTTTTCCTTATCATCGCGGGAATCGTAAACGCAGCTTTAAACCTCTTCCTCGTGATCGTATTACACCTCGGAGTCGCGGGAGTTGCAATCGCCACAGTGATCGCACAGATGATCTCCTGTCTCCTTGTCCTTCGCTGTCTATATCGCTCGGACGGAAGCTATCAACTTCGATTTTCCGCAATGACAATCAAGTGGATCTATTTAAAGCAAATTTTTCAGGTAGGTATTCCCGCAGGCATACAAAGTACGGTTATCAACTTCTCAAACGTACTTCTTCAATCTTCGGTAAACTCTTTTGGTTCTATCGCAATGGCAGGCTATACAGCTGCAAATAATATCTTCGGATTTCTGTACGCCGCAGCCAACTCGATCACACAGGCATGTATGAGTTTTACAAGTCAGAATTTTGGTGTTGGAAAGTATAAACGAATGGACCGCGTACTGATCGACTGTATGATTTTATCGGTGGGAGCAGCACTTGTTTTAGGATGCGGGGCGTATTTTTTCGGAGCGGAAATATTACAGATTTATACAGAGGAAGCAGACGTGATCCAATGTGGTGTTGAGATTTTATCCATCACGACAGTTCCATATTTTCTGTGCGGTATTATGGATCTTTTTCCGGGTGCACTGCGTGGAATGGGATATTCCGCAGTGCCAATGGTATTGTCTATTATCGGAACTGTCGGAATGCGTGTTCTGTGGATTTTTGCATTTTTTCCACAGCACAGATCACTGTATTTTCTGTTTATTTCCTATCCGGCATCGTGGATTGCAACAATCGTAATGCAGGTGGTATGTTACTATTTTGTAAGAAAGCATTGTTATAAATAGGGGGAAAACGAACCAATGATAATCTGTAAAAACTGTGGGGCGGAATATGATGATGAGCAGGATTGCTGCCCTTATTGTGGTGGGGATAACTTTGGCAAATCTGTCCAGGTGCATGAGGACATGATGAATGAGCTGGAACGTGAAAAAAAACGGTGGAAGGAAATGCCGGAAAAAGTGGCTGGCAAAGGAATGTCGTGGACAGCAAAGCTTGGGATAGCAGCAGTGATAATGGTTGCAGTGATCTGTATCATTGTATTTATTGTTTCCAGTATTTCCCATAAAGTATCTTATCGGGTAGAACAGAAGAATCTGGAAAAATTAGAAAGCCTGTATCAGAGCGGAGATTATGAGGGAATCTGTGAATATCTGAAAACAGTGGAATATACCTATCAGTCTTATTTTGATAAATATACAGAGATTGCGGGAATGCAGCGTTATTTGAATTATCTGAATGACGAGGATGATTCTTATCTGCAATGGATCGTAGAGAATGATAAGGCAGATGCATTGAGCAACATCAGTTACATCGTTAGTATATTAAATGAATGTCAGGAGGCAGCGGACGCATATTACAAGTATGAGGAAGAGGATGCTGTGGCATATTACAAAGAATATTGTTATGATTATATGAAGGAACACTATGAGATATCTGAGGATGAGATAAAGTCCTGCATAGATAAAGCCGGTGGACTGAATTACGATAATAAAGATCAGATCACAGAGGCATTACAGGAACTTGCAATCGATCGCTTAAAAAACAAAATGGAGTAAAGTATATGAAATGTTCAAAGTGTGGATA
>OHHY01000719.1_pt1 | contig 14507 bp, 10 predicted proteins | sample 1568101 | NCBI WGS metagenome assembly OHHY01 (sample SAMEA3879605, study PRJEB24766) | human gut metagenome | biome: human-associated habitat; feature: feces | place: USA | collected 1985/1987
GCTACGACCTGCAGCTGGTCATCAAGGGCCAGACCTTCCAGGAGATCGCCCTGTTCGTTGCAAAGCGCCTGAGCCCGCTGGACGATGTGCTGTCCACTGCCACCCATTTTGTCCTGCGCACCTATAAAAAAGAGGGCCGCCTGTATCAGGACGAAGAGATCGATGAAAGAGAGTGCACGGTTCTGTGATGGATTACGATAAACTGATCGCGCCTGCCGCACGGGAGATGCGCCCCTCCGGCATCCGCAAATTCTTTGATCTGGCCGCTGATATGCCCGAGTGCATCAGTCTGGGCGTGGGCGAGCCGGATTTCAAAACACCGTGGGCTGTGCGGGAAGCAGGCATCGAGAGCCTGGAGCATGGCCGCACCCGCTACACCGCCAACGCAGGCCTGAAAGAACTGCGGGCGGAGATCTGCAGATATCTGGAGCGCCGGATGCACCTGCACTACGACCCCCTGCGGGAGGTGCTGGTGACCGTGGGCGGCAGCGAAGCCATTGATATGTGCATCCGCGCCATTGTGCAGCCCGGGGATGAGGTGATCATCCCGGAGCCCTGCTTTGTCTGCTATGAGCCCATCACCACCCTGTCCGGCGGTGTGCCGGTGCATGTGCCCTGCCGCCAGGAGGATGAGTTCCGCCTCAGGCCCGAGGCCCTGAAAGCCGCCATCACCCCCAAGACCAAGCTCCTTATCATGCCGTTCCCCAACAACCCCACCGGTGCGGTGATGGAGCGGGAGGACCTGGAAGCCATTGCGGAGGTCCTGCGGGATACCAACGTCATGGTGCTTTCGGATGAGATCTACGCCGAGCTGAACTACGGCCTGCGGCCCCATGTCTCCATTGCCACCCTGCCCGGCATGGCCGAGCGGACCATTGTGGTGAACGGTTTTTCCAAGAGCTATGCCATGACCGGCTGGCGCTTGGGCTATGCCTGCGGCCCGGCTCCCATCATCAAAATTATGACCAAGATCCACCAGAGCGCCATCATGAGCGCCCCCACCACCAGCCAGTATGCGGCCATCACCGCCCTGCGGGAGTGCGACGGTGAGATCGACAAGATGCGGGATGAGTACAACATGCGCCGCCGCCTAGTGGTGCACGGCTTTAACTCTATGGGTCTGACCTGCTTTGAGCCGCGGGGCGCGTTCTACGCCTTCCCCTGCATCAAGAGCACCGGTATGACCAGCCAGGAGTTCTGCACAAAGCTGCTGGAGCAGAAGCATGTTGCGCTGGTGCCCGGCGATGCCTTTGGCGCATCCGGCGAGGGCTACTGCCGTGTTTCCTATGCTTACAGCGTGGAGCACCTGACCGAGGCCATGAAGCGCATCCGGGAGTTCCTGAAAGAAAACGGCATCAACAGCGGAGAGCAGTGAGGAGGAAGAACGATGGCAAAACTGAACTGCGTGACCGTTCTGGCCCCGGCCAAGCTGAATCTGGCGCTGGATGTGGTGGGCCTGCTGCCCAACGGCTACCATAACCTGGATATGACGATGCAGGCCATTACCCTGTATGAGCGGGTGGTGCTGCGCCGCAGCCAGAACCTGAGCCTGACCCTGCCGGGCAGCCCGGTGGCCGCCAACGATTCCAACACGGCCATCAAGGCGGCACTGGCCTTCTTCCACTATACCGGCCTGCTGGCGGGTGTAGAGATCACCATTTACAAGAATGTGCCGGTGCGTGCCGGTATGGCGGGCGGCAGCGCCGATGCCGCCGGTGTGCTGGTGGGCCTGAACGTCCTTTACGGCGCAAAGCTCTCCATGAGTGAGCTCTGCGCGCTGGGGGCAAAGATCGGCGCGGATGTGCCCTTTGCCCTGATGGGCGGCACCTGCCGGGTGCAGGGCGTGGGCGATGTGATGAAAGCCCTGCCGCCCTGCCCGGACTGCTGGTTCACGGTGGTCATGCCCGATTACGGCGTTTCCACCCCGGAAGCCTTTGCCGCTTATGACAAAGTGGGCAGCAGCACCCACCCCGACTGCGAAGCCCAGGAAAAGGCGATCCGCGCCGAGGATCTGGCGGATGTGTGTGCCGCCGCAGGCAACGCGCTGGAGGAATGCAGCGGAGCCAGAGACAACGAGGCCATCAAGACCGCGCTGAAAGAGAACGGCGCTGTCACTGCCCTGATGACCGGCAGCGGCGCGGCTGTGTTTGGCATCTTTGAGAGCGAAGAAGCTGCCCGAAGCGCCGCCGAGGCTGTCAGGGCGCAGTGGCCGCAGGTGTATGTGGCCCGGCCCGATCGGGGCGGCGCGCGGGTCATCAGCCCGAAGTGGATGCTGTAACATGTATAACCTCCTTTCCAATGGGGAAAACTGCCCAAAGGAAAGGAGGTCTTTTTGTGCAGACCTTTTATAAAGTGTGCCTGATCCTGATGATCATTGGCGGCATCAACTGGGGGCTTGTGGGCCTGTTCCAGTTTGACTTTGTGGGCTGGCTGCTGGGCGGCAGCAGCTCCATCTGGTCGCGCATCGTGTTTACGGTGGTGGGCGTGGCCGCTGTCTGCGGCATCCCGGGGCTGTTTGCAGAGGAAACGGAAGAATGAAAAACGGCTGCTGCACGGAAAATGTGCAGCAGCCGTTTTTGTGGATCATTCAGTTATCCCACCCCACCAGATCGGGCAGGGTGAGGGTCTCGTCCGAGCAGTGGGGGTCTGCGGGGCCGTCGGTGGGGGCGGTGGCCTTTTCCACAGCCCGCACGATCTCGCTGATGGCGGCGCAGTCCTCGGGCAGGTCGGTCTGGCTGCGGCCCGAGTGGGTGAACAGGATCTTGCCCAGATGGCCCACCACCAGCGTCAGCGGCAGCAGCTGAGGGGCTTTGGTGTCGTAGTGGTAACCGGCATCTCTGGCGGCCTTGTAGATCTTCTGGGCCGCAAAGCTCCAGCTCAGCAGGCCGCGGGTCTGCTCTACGCCCAGGTAGCCGTACAGTACGCCAGGGCCGTCGCAGATGACAGGAAAGGGGAAATCTGAGCCATGGGTGGCCTTTGCCACCGCCTGCGCCGAGGAATGCACCACACAGACAAGCCGTGCCCCCTTGAGCTGGGGCAGCGTTTTCAGGTAACGGGTGATATATTCGCGGCTGACAGGGTGGTCGAACCCGGGCAGGAAGATCATGCACAGCGGATGCTCCCCCTCGCACAGGGCGTAAAAATCATTGCCCGGCACCGTGGGGGTGTCGTAGGTGAAACGGGGGATGCTCGTCCCCACAAGATGTTCGCTTTTCATACCGCAATGCACATCCTTTCCATCATCACCAAAACCTCTCCGTCATTGCTGCGCAATGCCACCTCTCCTGATAGGGGAGCTGGCGCGTCAGCACCTGAGAGGTCGTCCTATAAAAAAATCCACACACTGGCCTTGTGGCAGGCCAGCGGTGGATGCAATGCTATAAAAAGATCCCGCCCGGTCGTCTGCGGCAATCAAACCTACCCTTACGGACAGGTGGGTGCCCTGTCGCCGGATTCACGCTTCCTCATCGAACCTCCATGGTCGACCCATGGCGGGGAGGTCTGCAATCCGCCGGAGAACTCCGGGCTCCCGTTGAATGATTAGTAGGATCATATAAACCGCAACAAATCGCGCCGGGCAGGAAGTCTTGCCTGGGAATCTGTCTGTGCAGGGGAATTACTCGATCTCGAACTGGTCGCTCAGGCGCTGCTCAAACAGCTTGCTGACTTCCATCAGAGTCTCGTCATCCTCCACAACGTCCAGATATTCACCCTCGCTGTCCTCGCCCACGCTCAGGATGACCAGCTGTGCGTCCTCGTTGACATCCTCTTCATCCTCTGCGTATTCGACAACTGCAAGGTAATGCACGCCCTTATGGTCCAGCGCATCGATCACTTCAAACGTGACCTCATTGCCGTCCTCATCCTCAAGAGTCATCAGATCGGGCTGATATTCCTCTTCGGTGTTCGGGTTCTTGATCTCTTCTGCCATAAGATACGTTCTCCTGTCTATCCAAACCCAATCAAAGGGATGGTACTCAAATAAAATTACGCACACAGCCCGGGATCTGCTGCGTTCCCGCCGTCCCTTGCTGTGCTTATAGTGTAGCGTTTTTTTGCCTGCTCGTCAAGATGTTTTTCGCATAGAAATCCAATAACAAATTTTCACGCTTTTCCCTCTCGCTTCCCGGACCGGAATGTGATATACTATAGCGATAGCTTTTGAAAAGCCATCTTTGCTATAATATATGGACAGGGAGGCCCGATCATGAGAGCCTTGAAAAAAATAATGGCGGCACTGGCCCTGACGGCAGTTCTGGCCGGGTGCAGTGCGGACAATATCCTCTCCAGCATCCAGGGCGGGAAGGCTGGCACGGTGCAGACGGTCAGCCGCCCGGCGGTGGAGTCGGCAGAGCTGCAGTTCACCCACCCGGCGGCGGGGGACACCATCGCGGTGTTCGATACCTCGGCAGGCGTGTTCAAAGCAGTGCTTTTTTCCACCGAGGCCCCACAGGCCGTGCAGAATTTCACGACATTGGCCCAGCAGGGCTTTTACAACGGCCTGACCGTCACCCGGGTGGAGAAGGACTTCGTGGTGGAGGCCGGGCAGGGCGCGGACGGCAAAGGCACCACCATCTGGAACGGGAACCGTTTCTCCGCCGAGACCACCGATAAGCTCCATCACTATTCCGGCGCACTCTGTGCCGCAGCGGACGCCTCCGGCGACTGCGCCAGCGTCTTCTATGTCATGGAGACCCTGCCGGGCAGCAGTTCGGTGACGCAGGAGCTCATCGACCAGATGAACGCCGCCGGCTGGCGGGCCGACGTGGTGAACGCCTATCAGACGGCGGGCGGCGCACCCTACCTCGACTACACCGACACTGTTTTCGGGCAGGTGTACGAAGGGATGGAGGTGGTGGACACCATCGCCCAGACCGGCGTGGACGAAAATCAGCGCCCGACGGAGGCTGTCACCATCAACAGCGTGAGCATTGAAACGTATCAGTAAAAAACGAAAGGGACGCGGAAGCGTCCCTTTTGTTTTTGGTGTATCTTTTTGTCGAAAGCTATGATATAATGAGAATGCGGTTCATCCCCGCTATCCTTACGGGAAAGGGGGTGAAGGATGTGGAGTATCTATTTATGTTCTTGGTGTCGGTCTCGGCAAACATCGTAGGACACGTTGTTTGCAAGTGGCTTGACCGGCACAGCGATGACCGTAAGCCCAACTAAGTGAAAAGCCCCCTTGGAGGTAGGATCTCCGAGGGGGTTTTTCCTTTTTGGGGTGTTGGACGTGGTATTTATGTTCCTGACTCTAGTATACGCGATTTATCGGAGAAGTCAAGCGCCACACAGAAAATTTACAACCCGCTTGGAGATCTTAGACTTCCCCCGGGTGCTCTTTCCGCCACTGGATGTAGTCGTCCAATATCACCATCGCCCAGACCGGCGTGGACGAAGCTCAGCGCCCCACCGAACCCATCACCATCAACAGCGTGACCATCACGAAATACGAATAAGAAGCTGGTTTTCCGCCCTCCGGGCGGTGGGACGGCTGCAAAAAAATCACCCGCCAACTGGCGGGTGATCTGCGTTTATGGGGAAAAAGGGACAGGTCAGGTCGTCTTTACCTGCAGAGTGATGGCGATGTAGGTCTTCCCATTATGGATCTTGGCTGCTACGCCTACCTTGGTCCATTTACTGGAATGATTGAAATTCAGGTTAGAAGACTTATTGCCCTCGGTGATGCAACCGATGAGATCATCCAGCTTGGTGTTCTGATAATCGTATTGGGCGATGAGGGTCAGGGTCGAAGTTTCTCTATCGTACTTTACGTCGTGGTAGAACTTATATTTTCCAATGCTGCCGTTCAGATTGGCGTCCAGATTGGCTTCGGCAAGCTTTTTTTTGGCGATACGCTGCATATCAGGGTCATTGCTCAGGGGCGCGGCGCGGCCGTTGGCGCGGTCGTCGTTGATGGCCTTCATCACCTTGGTTTCGGCTTCGGCTTGGGCCTCCGGGCCGGAAGAACCGCCGCCACCGCTGCAGGCGGTCAGGAGCAGAAGGGTCAGTGCACCGGCCAGAAGCAGGGCGGTCAGCTTTCTCAGTTTTGTCATGTGGGTTGCCTCCAATCGTTTTTGTTTTGGTGAGTCCAGTTGTTTTTTCTCATGAAGAAGCGTCCTCTCCGGCCATCTGGTCAGGGGGTTCTTCTACCCTCATTTTATCGGAGAAGAGCCGGTGCTGTCAAGCTGGAAAACTATACAAATTCGGCTCAGGAAAATTGTGAAAACAAACCGGAAAACGACGATTTTCTGTGGACTTTGCAACAAACTGTCCGGACTTCGCAAAGAAACTTTGCCACAGGGGCGGCGGGGGCGTTCAGACCTCCCCCGGGTGCTCCTTCCGCCACTGGATGTAGTCGTCCAGGATGACCGTCGCGCTCACCGAGTCGAGGATGCTTTTCCGCTTTGCGCCGAAGGTGCCGCTTTCGTCGAGGAGGTCAGCAGCGGCGCAGGTGGTCTGGCGCTCGTCCCACATCCGGACGGGCAGGCCGCTCCAGATCTCAACGGTTTTGGCCAGCTTGCGGCTCTTGCGGGCGCGCTCGCCCTCGGTGCCGTCCATGTTCAGCGGCAGGCCGATGACGATGAGCTCGGCTTCGATCTCCTTTGCCACCTCGCAGACTCTGGCGGCAACTTTGTCCCGGGCTTTGACGGTGATCTGAGGGGTGATGGGGGAAGTCAGGAACTCGGTGCGGTCGCAGGTGGCGAGGCCGGTGCGGCTGTCGCCGTAATCTACTGCTAAAATTTTCATGCAGGTGTCCTCTTTCTGAGATGATTTTTTCTTCATTGTACCACAGAATAGATGTCGCTGCAATTTTGTGGTACAATGATAGCTGATATTAAGTCTGAGCGCGAGGCCCGGTCTTTTGCGCCACAGTGGGCCTCAGGCGTCCAGCACGACCAAAACCGGCTTGCCAATGGCTCCCCCTTTGGGGGAGCTGTCACGCCGCGGCGTGACTGAGAGGGCAAGGACGCGGACAGCGAGACTCAGGCGCAGCGATGGTATCGCCCTGACAAAGGCTTCTGCTTATCGCTGTGCGGTGGTTCTGTCATGCCGGGCTAGCCCTCTCCGTCACCTTCGGTGACACCTCTCCCAAAGGGAGAGGCTTTTGGCTCCCACGATAAAAAACTGACCCAACGGAGAGATTCACCATGTTAAAACTACTTTTAGGCGGCTCCGGCAGCGGAAAGACCACCCTGCTGTACCAGCGCATCCGGGCGCGGGCCGAGGCGGGGGAGAAGAGCATCCTGCTGGTGCCGGAGCAGTTCACCTCGTCCACCGAGGGCCGCATCCACCGGGAGATGGGCGACGCGCTGAGTGGACTGGTGGAGAGCTTTTCCTTCACCAGCCTCGCCGAGCATATCCTGTCGGCGGAGGGCGGCTCTGCCGTCCAGACTCTCAGCGACGCGGGCCGGGCCGTGCTGGTGCGCCGCGCCCTCGAGGAACTGCAGGACAATGTCCATTACTATTACCGCCACCGCCGTTCGGCCGCCTTCTGCCAGATGGCCGCCGAGACCATCGACGAACTCAAGAGCGCGGGTCTCTCGGGCCAGCAGCTCTATGAGCTGGCGCAGGACTGCGGCACCGACAGCGCCAAACTCAGCGAACTGGCCCTCATCTTTCAGGGCTACGAGACCCTGCTGGCCGGGACAGGCATGGACCCCTCCGACCGGCTGGAGCTGGCCGCATCCCGCCTCGAGGCCGCACTGGCCCGGGGCGAACTGCCGGAGTTCCTGCGGGACAGGGCCGTCTTTATCGACGAGTTCGACACCTTCAACGCCCCGAAAAAGCGGCTGATGGGCGCCCTGCTGGCCTCGCTGCCCACCGTGACGGTGGCCCTCTGCGACGACGGCACCCCTCTCGTGCCGGGGGACATGAGCCTTTTCTCCGGCGCGAAGCAGGTGGCGGCGCAGCTGCGCCAGCTGGCCCGCCGGAACGGCACTGCGGTGGCCGTGCCGGAACTGCTGCGCCGGGATATGCGCCACGCCGACGCCCCCGGCCTCGCCGCAGCGGCCCAGCTGCTGGCCGCGGGCCGGTGTGACCCGCCTCCGGCCTGTCCGGAAATAAAATTATTCGCCGCTCCCAGCCGGGAGGAAGAAGCCCGCGCCGCCGCTGCCGCCATCCGCCGCCTCATGCGGCAGGGCGTCCGCTGCGGGAAGGTGGCAGTGGTCTGCCGCGACATCTCGAAATACCGCGCCGCCGTGAAGTACGAGTTCCGGATGGCGGACATCCCCCTCTACTGCGACGAGCCGACGACGCCCGAGTTCAGCGCCCCGGCCACGGCGGTGCGGTGTCTGCTGGCCATTGCCCGGGGTGCGGAACTGACGGAACAGCTCACCACCCTGGCCAAGACCGGCCTCTGCGCCCTCACCGAGGAAGAGGTCTGCGCCCTCGAGAACTACGCCTACACCTGGTCGCCGAATGCGGCGGCGTGGCGCGCACCCTTCGAGAAGAACCCCCGGGGCTTCGGCGATGTGGAGCCCACCGACGAGGACAGAGAAAACCTCGCCCGGGCCGAAAAGGCCCGCGCCCTTCTCATCACCGCCGCCGACGGCCTGCGCGCGAAGCTCCGTTCTGCCAACGCCGAGCAGATGAGCCGCGCCCTTTACTTCTGCCTGAAGGAGCTGGGCGCGGAGGACGCTCAGGCCGCGCAGGTGGAGGCCATCCGGGCCGAGCGGGGCATCCCCGCCGCCGAGGAAGCCGCCCGGGAGTGGAACGTGGTCATGGGACTGCTGGACGAGATGGCAGGCCTGCTAGGCGGCCAGAGCGTCACCATCCCCGAGTACGAAGAGCTGTTCGGGCTGCTGCTGCGCTCGTCCGACCTCGGCCATATCCCCCAGACGCTGGACGCCGTGGTGCTGGCCAGCGCAGGCAAGATGCGCCTTGACGCACCGGACTATGTCTTTGTGCTGGGCCTCTCCGAGGGCGAATTCCCCGCCGCGCCCGGCGAGACGGGCCTGCTGACCCACGCCGACCGCGACGCCCTGATGGCGCAGGAGATCGAGCTTCCGGACTGCTTCGAGAACCGGGTGGTCCGCGAGCAGGTCTGCTTTTATAAGGCCCTCACCGCCCCGGCAAAGGGGCTCTGGCTCAGCTGGCCGAAGGGGCAGGGCCAGACCCTCTGCGCCGCCCTCGAGCCCATCGTGGACGTGCTGAGACCGGGTGCGCCGGAACTGGACCTGACCGACCTTGCCGCCACCGCCGCCGACGGCCTCGACGTGCTGGGCGGCGGCTGGCCGATGACCGAACTGGAACGCGCCAGCCTGACCGAGGCGCTGCGCGCCCCCGGCGAAGGGGTGCAGGCGCCCCGGGGACTGGCACTGCTGCAGCGCATGGAGGAGGATCCGCCCCGGCAGGTGCAGGATTTGCCCACGCTGGAAATGCTGCTGGGCAGGCGGCTGCACATCTCGCCCAGCCAGCTGGAAAAATACTATACCTGCCGCTACGGCTATTTTTTGCAGTATGTGCTGGGGCTCAAACCCCGCCGCCGTGCGGAGCTTTCGGCTGACCAGAGCGGTACCCTGATGCACTGGGTCTTGCAGATGGCGCTGGACCCCCACCCCGGGGCAGACAACCCCTGTGCCGGGCTGCGCCCCTTTTTAGAACTGGATGATGCCGCCATGGCTGACCTTGCCGCCGCGCTGGTGGATGAGTATGCGCGGCGCTATCTGCCGGAGGATACCGCACGCTTTGCCTATCTGCTCTCCCGGCTGAAAAAGAGCATGACCAGCCTGCTGTGCTATCTGCGGGACGAGCAGAACCAGTCCCAGTTCAAGCCCGTGGCCTGTGAGCTGAAAATAGGCCGGGGCGAGGATGCCGTGCCCGGGCAGGTGTACCGCCTGTCAGACGGGCGCACGGTGCAGCTGGTGGGTACGGTGGACCGCGCGGACGAGTGGATCGAGGATGACGGCACCCGCTGGGTGCGGGTGGTGGACTACAAGACCGGCAGCAAAAAGCTGGACTTGAAAGAGGTCTACTGCGGGCTGGACTGCCAGATGCTGCTGTATCTGTTCAGCCTGACCCGGGATGCGGGCGGGCGCTTTACCGGCGCACAGCCGGCGGGCGTGTTGTATCTGCTGGCCGACCCCGCCCCCCAGACCCTGCCGCGCGGGCAGGCTGCCCGGGCAGTGGAGTACCAGCTGGACGGTCTTGTGCGGGACGAGCAGAAGATCTTTGACGCCATGGACGCGGACGAAACAGGCAAATATCTGCCCTTTGGCTACCGCAACGGCGCACCCAGCCCCTACCAGAAGGACAAGCGGGCGGACAGCGCCAAGCTCAGCCGCATCCAGCTGCATCTGGACGACCTTGTCACCCAGATGGGCGAGCAGCTTTACGGCGGGCAGATCGATGCCGAGCCGCTGGTGGTGAGCAGCAGCAAAAGCCCCTGCACATGGTGCGATTACAGCTTTATCTGCTGCCACGAGACCGGGGTGCACGAGCGTGCGCTGGAAGCCCCTGCAAAGCCCTTTGAACCTGAGGAAGAACCCGAAGAAAAGGAGGAACAGCCGTGAGCGGACCCAAATGGACCCCGGCGCAGCAGGCTGCCATTGCCGACCGGGGCGGTGCGCTGCTGGTAAGCGCAGCCGCAGGCAGCGGCAAGACCGCCGTGCTGACCGAGCGGGCGGTGCAGCTGATCACCGACCCGGAGCACCCGGTAAACGCCGACCGGCTGCTCATCGTTACCTTTACCAACGCGGCGGCGGCAGAGCTGCGCGCCCGCATCGGGCAGGCGCTGCTCCGCCGCAGTCAGGCAGAGCCGGGCAACACGGCCCTCCGCCGCCAGCGGATGCTGCTGCAGAGAGCCCCCATCTGCACCATCGACGCCTTCTGCCTCGACCTGCTCCACAAGCACTTTCAGGCGCTGGACATCCCGCCGGACTTCACCCCTGCCGACCCCGGCAGCGTGGAGATGCTGCGGAATGCGGCCCTCTCCGAGACGCTGGAAGCAGCCTATCAGGATGCGGACTTCTGCGCCTTCGCCGACCTCTACGGCAAGGGCCGCACCGACAAGGCGGCGGGGGAGGCTGTTTTGCAGGTCTATGACTTCCTCCGCGCCCTGCCGGACTACGATAAAAAGCTGGACGAGATGCTGGCCCCGTGGCAGGATGAGAACGGCTTTGCCCGCACCTGCTGGCATGATATTCTGATGCAGGAGGCCGCCCGCTCTGCCCGGGCTGCGAAGGAGCTGCTCTGTGCCGCACTGAACGACTGCAGGGAGGACTTCGTGACTGCGCAGGCCGACGCCGAGGCCAGCAAAAAGACCACTGCCGCCAAGGAAAAGGCCGTGGCGGCAGTGAACGAGAAGTTCGCCGAACCCCTCGAGCGGCTGGAAAACTCCGCCGCCCTGCTGGGCGAGGTGGAGCGTCTGGCCGGGGCAGGGGAATGGACGCCCCTCTACGACAGGCTGACGCCCTACGTCCTCGGCATGGAACAGGCCCCCGGCCTCAAAAATATGAAAAAGCGGCTCACCGGCGAGCACAAGGACGCCGTCAAGACCCGGGCCGACGAGGCCGCGAAGCTCTTTGAGAAAATCGAAGACCTCATCAGTTGCAGCCTCGACGAAGCCGAGCTTGACCGGAAAGCCGCCGAACCCTGCCTCCGCGCCCTCTTTGCCGCCGTGCGGGACTTCGACGCCCGCTTTGCGGCCCGGAAGCGGGAGCGGCGGCTGCTGGAATTCAGCGACTTCGAGCATCTGGCCCTGCGGCTCCTGCGGGACGCCGACGGCCAGCCCACCGAGCTGTGTCAGGGCATCCGGCAGGGCTACGCCGCCGTCATGGTGGACGAGTATCAGGACACGAACGCCCTGCAGGACGCCCTTTACCGCTGTCTGGCCAGCCCGGCAGGGGATGACCTCTTCCTCGTGGGCGACTTAAAGCAGAGCATCTACCGCTTCCGTCAGGCGGACCCCAGCATCTTCCGGGAAAAGCTGGAGAGCTGGCCCCTCCTGCCCGGCGGCGAAGCCCGCCCCCGGCCCGAAGACGGCAGGCCCGGCGAAAACGCCATGCTGGCGCTGGACGCCAACTTCCGCTCTGCCCCGCAGGTGGTGGCAGGCATCAACTTTATCTTCGAACAGCTCATGACGCCCGCTCTGGGCGACACGGCCTACGGCGACGGCCAGCGCCTCGTCTGCGGCGCACCCGGCGCGTACAAGGGCAGTGTGGAGGCCCACTTCCTGCCCGACGATGCCGCCGAGACGGACGCACAGTATATCGCCGGCCGCATCGAGGCGATGGTGGCCTCCGGCGAGCCGGTGCGGGACGGCGGCACCACCCGCCCGGTGCAGTACGAGGACTGCTGTGTCCTGCTGGCGGCGAGAGGCGACTTTCCGGCCTACGCCGAGGCCCTGACGGCCCGGGGCATCCCGGTCTACGCCGACGCCCGGGAGAACCTGCTGGACGCGCCCCACATCCGCCCCCTCATCGCCCTGCTGCGGGTCATCGACAACCCCGCGCAGGACATCTATCTCGCTGCCGCTATGCTGGGGCCGATGTTCGGCTTTACGGACGACGACCTCGTCCGTCTCCGGGCCGGGGCGCAGACACCCGATCAGCACATCCGCATCAGCCTCTACGGCGCAGTGCTGCAGGCCGTCCAGAACGAGGCGGAGGATGATTTCACCCGTCGGGTGCAGGCGTTCTACCGGCGTCTGACGACCCTGCGCCGGATGGCCCGGAGCGTGCCGGTGGAGGAACTGCTGGAAGAAATCTTTGTTTCCACCGGCTACCTCGCCGCCCTCGGTGCCATGGAGAACGGCCAGCGCCGCCGGGAGGACGCGCGGCGCTTCGCCTCCTTCTGCGCAGGGGCGGGCGCGGGCGGCATCTCGGCCCTCGTCCGTGCCATCGATGCGGCCGCGCTGGCGGGCTCCACCGGGCAGGAGACTGCCCCCGGCGGGGCGCGGCCCGGCTGCGTCACCATCATGACCATCCACCGCTCCAAGGGCCTGCAGTTCCCGGTGGTGTTCGTGGCCGACACGGCCCGTCGCTTCAATGCCGCCGATACCCGCCATCCGGTGCTCCTGCATCGGATGTATGGGGCGGGCCTGCGCCTGCGCCCCGAGGAGGGCGAGGGCGCGTACAAGACGGCGGCTTACACGGCGCTCTCCAATGTCCACGCCGCCGAGATGCGCAGTGAGCAGATGCGCCTGCTCTATGTGGCGCTGACCCGCGCGCAGGATAAGCTGATCCTGACCGTGCCGCTGGGCATCGGAAAGACCTCCAACCCCTTTACCAGAGCGGCGGCCTTCCTTGAAGCCGGGGCGGGTCAAACGCTCTGCCGACAGGCAAACAACTTTGCCGACTGGCTCCGCGCGGCCCTGCTCGTCCACCCCAACGGCGGCCCTCTGCGCCGACTGGCCGAGGATCTGGAACTGCCCTTTGCGGATACCGGGAGCACCATTACCCTGACGGTGCAGCAGGCACTGCCCGAGGGCGTGGAGCCGACCGACCCGGAACTGGAGGAAAGGCCGCTGGCACAGGCAGACCCGGCCCTGACCGAGGCACTGCGGCAGGGCTTTGCCTGGCAGTACCCTGCGGCGGAGCTGGCCCAAGTGCCCGCCAAGGTCAGCGTGACCGGCATCGTCCACAAGGCAGAGCAGACCACGCTGGAGCGCCCGGGCTTTCTGGCAAAGGACGGCCTGACCGCTGCCGAGATGGGTACGGCCCTCCACGCCTTCCTGGAGCACGCCGATTTTGCGGCCCTTGCAGCGGCAAAACAGGCGGGCACGTTGGAAACGGCGATCCCCGCCGAGCGTGACCGGCAGGTGGAAGCAAAGCTCACCGCACCCGAAATTGCAGAGAAGCTGGATGCAGGGCGCATCCGCCGCTTTGTGGAGAGCGAAGCCTTTGCGCGCATCTGTGCCGCGGATGAGGTGCTGCGGGAGCTGGACTTCATCACGGCCCTGCCTGCCGCCGAGGTGCTGGCCGCTCAGGGCACTGCCCCCGTCGACAGCGCTGCCGTGGCACAGGCAAAGGTGCTGGTGCAGGGCATCGCTGACCTGGTGCTGGTGTTCCCGGACCACCTGGAGCTGCTGGATTACAAAACGGACCGCCGAAAATCCGAAGCGGACTTCCTTGCCGCCTATCGCGCCCAGCTTGACCTCTATGCTCTTGCCATCAGCAAGCGCTTTGCCCCGAAACCGGTGACCTATAAGGGCATCTACTCGCTGGAACTGGGGAAGCTGATCGAGGTCAGGTGATGCTCTGTACGAATATTTTATTGCAAAATCGCGTAAAAGTGCTTGACAGGGCTTTGTGGGTGTGGTAAACTGTTCCGGTAAAGAAAGCAGCTACGGCCTGTGCCGCGCTCGCCTTGTGGGGTCGGAATCCCCGGGCTATACCCAAACACGGTTCGATTCTTTGAACGAACTGCGCTTTTGTGTGAAAATTCGCGCGGCTGTCCTGCAAATGGGCGGCCGCGTTTTCTATGCCAAATATTGCAACACTATGGATTATTGTTTGGAGGTGCATTCATTATCGCTACCGCTGGAAAGTCGAAGGAACTGGAGA
>OHHY01000739.1_pt1 | contig 14234 bp, 13 predicted proteins | sample 1568101 | NCBI WGS metagenome assembly OHHY01 (sample SAMEA3879605, study PRJEB24766) | human gut metagenome | biome: human-associated habitat; feature: feces | place: USA | collected 1985/1987
AGTACTCTTTATAATATTCTTGTTTCTTACACCAGGCGGATCCTGCCAAGCATCTGCTCACCCAGTGCTTCGTATTTTGCCAGGAACTCGCTCTCCTTCATGGGCTGTGTGAAGTATCCGAAGTCTTCCTTACGGTCTGCTAAATGCAGCTCTCTGCCTCCGGGGAAAGCTGCCTCTACCGCGCCTTCCGCTCCGGCCTTTGCTCTGATAAAAAAGCTTCTTACGGACTCACCTGTATCTACCAGCTTTACTTCCTCTTTGTCCCAGAAGCACATGATCACCTTGCCCTGATGTCTTGCACAGTCGATGACATCCGATACCACTGCACTGGCGGTGGGAAGCTTGCCTGCGCCCCGTCCGTAGTACATGGAATCTCCCAGCATATTGCCGGTGACAAATACCGCATTGAACACTCCGTATACCATGGCCAGGGGATGGTCCTTGGGAAGCATGAACGGTGCCACCATAACTTCCGCCGTGTCATCGTCAATCGCACGGCTTCTGCCCAACAGCTTGATGGTATACTCTGCAGCATTGGCATATTCAAAATCCGCTGCGGTGATCTTCGTAATACCCTCGGTAGGGACTTTCTCGGAATCCACGTTTTTACCAAACATCAGAGAAGACAGAATCGCGATCTTACGGCAGGCATCATAACCTTCCACATCTGCTTCCGGATTGCGCTCCGCATAGCCTTTGTCCTGTGCTTCCTTCAGAACGGTATCGAAATCCGCGCCTTCTTTTTCCATTTTGCTTAAGATATAGTTCGTGGTACCGTTTAAGATACCGTTGACAGCCTCGATCTTCTCTGCGGTCAGGGAGTAGTTCAGCGGACGGATAATGGGAATACCGCCGCCGACACTTGCCTCGAATAAGTAGTTGCAGTTATGCTCTCTGGCGATCTGCAACAGTTCGGGACCATGCTTTGCTACCAGCTCCTTGTTGGAGGTGCAGACACTCTTACCCAGTTCCAGTGCCTGCTTCGTGAACTGGTAAGCAGCTCCGACACCACCCATGGTCTCACAGATGATGGTTACGCTGTCATCCTGTAAAATCGTATTGAAATCATGAATGACCTTATTCTCATAAGGGTCTCCGGGGAAATCTCTCAGATCCAGAATGTATTTCACTTCCAGTTCCTGTGCGGACTTTTTATTTACCATGTCCTTATTTTTCTCGATAACTTCTACCACACCGCTACCGACAGTGCCGTAGCCCAATACCGCAACATTGATCATAATATTCTCCTCACTTTTATCTTTTTCGTTCCGACATTATTCTTTTGCCAGTATTTTCACATGATGCACACTGGTCTGCCCCTCCAGCTGTTCGATCATACGGGAGATATCTCCCGTAGTCTGCAGTACCTGTATACTCAGTGTCAGAGATGCGATTCCGTTGATGGGAATACTCTGATGGATCGTCAGGATATTCGCACGGTACTCTGCGATGATCTTCAGCACATCCGACAGAATTCCCGGTTCGTCATCCATCTGGAAAGTCAGCGTGATGGTCGTTCCCTGAGAATTGTCATGGAACGGAAAGATATCATCCTTGTACTTATAAAAAGAACTGCGGCTGATGCCAACTGCATCAACCGCCTCCTGTATGGTCAGAACCTTCTCTGACTCAAGAAGCCGCTTTGCTTCCACTACCTTTAACAGCACCTCGGGGATCGCCTTCTGCTTCACCACGAAATACTTGGTCGCTTCTCCCATATGTTATCCTTTCTGCAGTTCGTATCTGTAGTACGGACACTTGTTTTTCACTGAGGGATATTCTAGCACAGTAAAGTATGAAAGGCAACCCCCATTTTTATCTTTTTCAGGCCTTTTTAATACATTTCTGAGTATAAGAAAAGAGCCTTTCGGCTCTTTTCTTATACTCCTCCAAGCTTTAGATCAAAGGATATTTGTCTGTTAATTTCTGAATGATGGCTCTGGCTGCAGGAACCTGCTCTTCTCCGCCCTTGATGACCAGGGCAATAGCTTCTGCCACCTGATCCATGTCCTCGGTGTTCAGACCTCTGGAAGTAACCGCGGGGGTTCCCAGGCGGATACCGCTGGTCACAAACGGAGACTGAGGATCGTTGGGGATGGTGTTCTTGTTAGCAGTGATGTGCGCTGCATCCAACAGTTTCTCCACTGCCTTACCGGTCAGACCGTAAGGAGTCAGATCCACTAACATTAAATGATTATCGGTACCGCCGGATACGATCTTGATATCCCGGCTCATCAGTCCCTTACACAATGCCTGGGCATTGTCAATGATATTCTTCTGATATACTTTAAAGTCGTCGCTTAATGCTTCTTCGAAGCAGACTGCCTTGGCAGCGATCACATGCATCAGAGGGCCGCCCTGGATGCCGGGGAAGATGGCTTTGTTGAAGTTGAACTTCTCATTGGCTTCCTTATTGCAGAGGATCATACCGCCTCTGGGTCCGCGCAGGGTCTTGTGAGTCGTAGTGGTCACTACATCCGCATAAGGGATGGGACTGGGATGAAGACCCGCTGCCACCAGTCCTGCGATATGTGCCATATCTACCATCAGTACGGCACCCACTTCGTCTGCTACTTCACGGAACTTCTTGAAATCAATGGTTCTGGCATACGCAGAAGCACCGGCAATGATCATCTTAGGCTTGCATTCCAGTGCCAGTTCTCTCATTCTGTCGTAATCTAAGAATCCGTTGTCATCTACACCGTAAGGTACTACATGAAAATATTTACCGGACATATTTACCGGTGAACCATGGGTCAGATGTCCGCCGTGATCCAGGTTCATGCCCATGATCGTATCACCCGGTTTCAGTACGGCAAACTGCACTGCCATATTCGCCTGTGCTCCGGAATGGGGCTGTACATTGGCATAATCACAGCCGAACAGCTTCTTGGCACGCTCGATTGCCAGATTTTCGATGACATCCACGCACTCACATCCGCCGTAATATCTCTTGCCGGGATAACCTTCCGCATATTTATTGGTCAAGGGACTGCCCATAGCCGCCATGACTGCCTTGCTTACCCAGTTTTCGGAAGCGATCAGTTCAATATGACTGTTCTGACGATTCTCCTCGTCAATAATGGCCTGTGCCACCTCGGGATCAACTTTTTTTACTTCATCCAATGAATACATGCCTCATTCCTCCTTGTGTTACGTTAATTCGCTAAACTTATGGTTTAGTATAGCATAGAACTTTTTAATTGCAAAGATGGAAAATGAACAATGTTGGCAGAAGCCCCTGAGTGTGTTAGAATAAACTTTAGTTACATTCTTACGAAAGATGAGGTATCCTCATGTATCATATTATTATTAATCCAGCCTCCCGCTCCGGCAAAGGTGCGAAGATCTGGTCTGAACAGATCGAACCTGCTCTAAGAGAAAGCGATGCCGTATTTCAGACCTATTTTTCCAAAAAAGCCGGAGAAGTAAAGCATCTGGCTGCACAGATCACCGCAGAATATAAAGACGATCCTGATTTAAAGCTCATTGTCCTAGGTGGAGATGGCACGGTGAACGAAGCCCTGCAGGGAATCGCTGATCCCTCCAAAGTAATCCTGGGTTACATTCCCACCGGCTCCAGCAACGATCTGGCCAGGGATCTCGGCATCCCCAAAGAGCCGAAAGCAGCCCTTGATCTGATCCTTCGGAATGCTGCTCCCAGAGTCATGGACTTAGGAAGACTTACTTATCTCGATGAGGATCAGCCGGAAGAATCCCGGCTGTTCGCTGTCAGCTGTGGAATCGGCTTTGACGCAGCTGTCTGTGCAGAAGCCATGCATTCCCCCATCAAGGATACCATGAACCGGATCGGTCTTGGCAAGCTGACTTATTTAGGAATCGCCTTAAAGCAGCTGATCACCGCACGCAAGGTCTCCTGTACCCTGACCATCGAAAACGCAGTAAACGGAAAGCAGACCGCATTCCAGCTACCCCGCTTTTTGTTTGTAACCTGTATGAGTCATCGCTATGAAGGCGGCGGATTCATGTTCTGTCCTCCCGCCACGGATAATGACGGCGTATTGGATCTGTGCTGCGTTGGCAATATTTCCAAAGTACTGGTTCTGCTGGCTCTTCCCACCGCTTTTTTCGGTAAACACTATTTCGTAAAGGGGATCGATGCTTACACAGCCACACAGATGTCTATCACTGCCTCCGCTCCCCTATGGGTACATACGGACGGCGAAGTAACCAGGAAAAGCTGTGGATTCCGGGTGGAATGTCTTCCCGGCGCCATTCGCATGATCACTCCCGAAGTGAAATAAACACACTCTAAAGATTTTCTTAAGAATGCTTAAGTATTCCAAAAAAACCTTGATTTTTTTCTTCCGGTGATTATACTAAAATTGATTTTGAAGCATAGGTTTGGTAGAGAAATGAGGTTTTTATGGAAAAGCTTAAGATCTTCTATTTAAAATATAAACATGCCGTTCCTCTTATTATATATGCCATTATTTATATGACATGGTTCGCCTGGCTGGAGAAGAACATCACCGGACACTACCGGATCATACATATGGCGGCGGATGATTACATTCCTTTCTGTGAGGTGTTCGTCATTCCTTACTTTTTATGGTTTGCCTATGTATCGGCAGTGGTCATCTACTTTTTCTTCAAAAATAAAGAGGATTACTACCGCACCTGTATTTTCCTCTTTACAGGCATGACGATCTTCCTGATCGTATCCACTCTGTGGCCCAACGGACAGCACCTTCGTCCCGCGGTGATGCCCAGAGACAATATCTTCACCCGCATGGTAGCCGCTCTGTACCGGACAGACACACCTACCAACCTGTGGCCCAGCATTCATGTATATAATTCCCTGGGTGCACATTTTGCGATCATCCGCAGTAAATGCTTCGAGAAGAAAAAGGGCATCCGCATCGGATCCCTGATTTTGGCTTCTTCGATCATCATGGCGACCATGTTCATCAAACAGCACTCCGTCTTCGATGTGCTCACCGCTTTCGTTATGGCGGCTGTGATGTACACCCTGGTATATCGTTACGACCTGCTGATCGCAGTCAGAGAGTTCCGCAACAAGAGAAAAGCAAAACCGCAGATCGGTTAAGGAATTGAATTTCTTGAGACAAAAAATGCAACGGCAAATTCACCGTTGCATTTTTTATGATTCACACCTGGTATGCTCACCGTTTTGGTCTGAATGATCACAGTACTTCTTCACTCTTTTTCAATGCGGAAGCAATGACCGCATCCATATCATAATAGCGGTATTCCGCCAGTCTTCCTCCGAAGATCACATTCTGCTCGGCATCTGCCAGCTTCTTATACTCTGCATATAGAGCACCGTTTTTCTCATCATTTACCGGATAATAAGGTTCATCTCCCGGTTTCCACTCGGAACTGTACTCTCTGCTGATGACCGTCTTCGGGAGATCCTGTCCCTGTTCGTCCTTGCCGAACTCGAACCATTTATGTTCAATGATCCGGGTCCAGGGAGTCTCACGGTCTGTGTAGTTCACTGCCGCATTGCCCTGGAAGTTCGGAATATCCAGCACCTCTGTCTCGAATCTTACAGATCGATATTCCAATGCTCCCAGTGAATATCCGAAATACGCATCGATGGGGCCGGTATAGACGACTGTTTCCGCCAGTCTGTCCAGTGCCTCCTTCTGCTCCAGATAATCTGTATTCAGACGTACTTCTATACCTTCTAACAAATGCTCCACCAGCTGCGTGTAACCGCCGATGGGAATGCCCTGATACAGAGCGTTGAAGTAATTATTATCAAAGGTCAGTCGAACCGGAAGTCGCTTGATGATAAATGCCGGAAGATCCTTACAATCACGTCCCCACTGCTTCTCTGTATAACCCTTGATCAGTTTTTCAAAAATGTCTCTTCCCACCAGGGAAATTGCCTGCTCTTCTAAGTTCTTCGGCTCCGTGATACATGCTTCTTTTTTCTGTTCTTCGATCTTCGCCGCTGCTTCCTCAGGCGTTACCACACCCCACATTTTATTAAACGTATACATGTTAAAGGGCAGGGAATACAGTTCTCCACGATAGTTTGCCACCGGGGAATTGGTGAACCGGTTGAACTCTGCGAATCTCGTAATATACTTCCACACCTTCGTATCATTGGTATGAAAAATATGCGCACCGTATTTGTGGACATGGATCCCTTCCACTTTTTCCGTGTAAATATTACCCGCCACATTGGGACGCTTGTCGATCACCAGAACCTTTTTCCCTCTGTCAGCCGCTTCTCTCGCGAACACTGCTCCGTACAGACCGGAACCGACGACCAGATAATCGTATTTCATAGTTTCTATATGTTTCCTTTCTCACAGACACATTTAGACACATTTCTGTACTAATATGATTCCCGTTTTGCGTTACTGCTGCGTAGCAGCCTTCTGTCCGAAGACACGCTTCAGTACAAGCAGTGTCGCCAGTGTCAGCAGAATACCGATCACCAGACAGATCACCACATTCTGTACAAATCCGGCAATGATATAGTTCACGAACGAGATTGCTGCCACAGTCAGTACGTAAGGTACCTGAGTGGATACATGGTTGATATGATTGCACTGTGCCCCTGCGGAAGCCATGATCGTGGTATCGGAGATGGGAGAACAATGGTCACCCATAACAGCACCTGCCAGACATGCAGACACACCGATGATGATCAGATGCTCGGCTCCGGGTACGATGGCTCCGGTAGCAGGATCGGTAAATACGCCGGTTACAATAGGGATCAGGATACCGAAGGTTCCCCAGCTGGTGCCGGAAGCAAAAGCCAAGAAGCACGCTACCAGGAAGATGATCGCGGGAAGCATATTGGTCAATCCCGAAGATGCACCCTGCATCAGACCTGCCACATAGACATCCGCACCTAACAGTCCGGTCATGGTCTTCAGGGTAACGGCAAAGGTCAAGATCAGCATGGCAGGTACCATAGCGATAAAGCCCTGAGTCAGACAATTCATGGCCTCCTTAAAGGATACCAGTCTTCTACACATATAATATACGATAGCAAACAGCAACGCGATCAGAGATCCCCAGGGAAGTCCTACAGAAGCATCGGTAGCACTGAAGGCATCGATGAATCCCACACCTTCGAAAAATCCGCCGACATAGATCATACCAACGACACAGCAGATGATCAGTACGATCACAGGGATCAACAGATCATATACTTTTCCTCTCTCAGAACCCTTCGGTGCATTGTCCGCATTGGTCACGCGTTCTCCCTCAGTGAACAGGTCACCCTTTTCTATGGCATTACGCTCATGCTTAGCCATAGGACCGTAATCGAATCCCATCAGTGCCATTCCGACGACAAATACAATGGTTAACAGCGAATAATAGTTATAGGGGATCGCTCTTACGAACAGTTCGATACCGGAATACACACCCTCGTCCACCATGCCTGATACTGCTGCTGCCCAGGAAGAGATCGGTGCGATCATACAGATGGGTGCTGCCGTGGCATCAATGATATATGCAAGCTTTGCACGGGAGATCTTGTGTCCATCTGTGACCGGCATCATAACGGATCCTACGGTCAGACAGTTGAAATAGTCATCCACGAAGATCAGAACACCTAATAAAAAGGTGGCAAGCAGTGCTCCCGCTCTGGTCTTTACATGCTTTTTCGCCCATTCACCGAAGGCCGCAGAGCCTCCTGCCTTATTCATCAATGCCACCATGGTTCCCAACAGGATCAGGAACATGAAGATACCGATGTTCCATGCATCCGCAACGGAATTGATGAATCCTTCGTTGATCACTGTGTCCAGCGTCGCGATTGGTGAAAATCCGGTATAGATCAGCGCTCCCGTGACGATACCGATAAACAGTGATGAATATACTTCCTTTGTGATCAGTGCCAGTACAATTGCTACCACCGGCGGTAGTAATGCCCAAATTGTTCCGTACATAATTTTGCCCTCTCTCGTAGTTTTTTCGCAGTTTCTGCAATTATTTCACTATCTCTAACTTTATGGCAAACCTTTTGTCCTGTCAATAAAATTTTGCAAATTAACGCATTAACACGATAGCTTATTTATCATTTTTACTCTTTTTCGCTTTAAATCGCTAAATTTTCTTGCATCTGCGGGGATTCTGTTCTATAATAGGCAAAGAAATTTAGCAGAAAGGACGTGCCCCGCGCACGATGGAATACTATGAGTTTCGAATTCATCAAAAAACTTCCCACTCCTGCGGAAATACGTAAGGAGCTGCCTCTTCCGGCAGAATTAGTCAAGATCAAAGAAGAAAGAGACGCCGAGATCCGAGATGTCCTCACCGGTAAGAGTAATAAATTTCTGGTGATCATCGGACCCTGCTCTGCTGACAATGAGGATTCCGTATGCGATTATGTAAACCGCCTTGCAAGAGTTAACGAACAGGTGAAGGATAAGCTGATCCTGATCCCCAGAATCTACACCAACAAACCCCGCACTACCGGTGAAGGCTACAAAGGTATCACTAGCCAGCCCGATCCCGAGAAGAAGCCTGATTTTCTGGCAGGACTGATGGCCATGCGTAAAATGCACATCCGTGCGATCCAGGAGACAGGGCTGACTGCGGCAGATGAAATGTTATACCCTGAGAACTGGGGTTATGTATCCGACATCCTCTCCTATGTGGCAATCGGCGCCCGTTCCGTAGAGGATCAGCAGCACCGTCTGACCGTCAGCGGTTTTGATGTAGCGGCAGGTATGAAGAATCCAACCAGCGGAGATTTCTCTGTAATGCTGAATTCCGTATATGCAGCACAGCATCCCCATTCCTTTATTTATACCGGCTGGGAAGTAAATACCCATGGAAATGATCTGGCTCACACCGTGTTGCGTGGTGCTACCAACAAGCATGGTGCCAACATTCCCAACTACCACTATGAAGATCTGATCCGTCTGTGGGATATGTATGAAAAAATGGATCTGAAGAATCCTGCCTGCGTGATCGATGCGAACCATTCCAACTCCAACAAGCAGTTCAAAGAACAGATCCGAATCACCAAAGAAGTCATGCACAGCCGCAAGCTGAGTTCCGATCTCCATCAGCTGGTCAAGGGCGTTATGATCGAGAGTTATATCGAAGAAGGTAACCAGAAGGTGGGGGCCGGCTGTTACGGTAAGTCCATCACAGATCCCTGCCTGGGTTGGGACGATACAGAGCGTCTGATCTACGATATCGCAGAGTACGAATAAGACGAACCCTTTTTTAAAAAAATTGCAGGAAGCCTTTGAATAACACAGGATTCACAAACGCTTCCAACACACATCCGAGAACCAGTACTCCCAAAATGAGCACCGGTTTTCCCAGTTTACCGGGCAGGGACTTTTTTCCCTGCCCGGTTATATTATGATAAAAATAAATACTTCTGTAAATATCCTCGCACCACTGAAGCAGCATCACCATTGCAGGTACATAACACAGATAGTGAGGAGAAATTCCAACAATACATAACAAAATCCCCTTGATTCCATAACGGCAGGTCGCAGTACCTAAGAATAATCCAAGGGAAAAGCCATATTTTACTGTCATCCCACCACAGAATAACAATCCCAGGTACGTCGTGGCCATGAGAACCAGTGCAATGAAATCTTTGCCTCTTTTACACAGGACGTACCAGAAGAGAACCTTGTTGTCCACGGCCATGTATTTCATATGATACAAAGTATCCTCATCCAGCATTCCCATATTCTTCAGGAAAGTGCCTTTTCCCCAATATACGATCAGAAACCCCACTGCGAATCCGATCACAAACAGAAAACGAAGCGGCAGTTTTCCCACCGGTACGATAGACTTATCCCATTTCATGAAAATTCCCATCTCTACGCCACGCAATGTTATGTTAATATATGCGGACAACACAGGGAATCATTCCTGAACCGTAACAACTAAAAAACAATCCGCCACACAGATTCTATCCATGGAGCGGATTGCCTACCTCAACGTACTGACTATTTACTTAAGTATTTCGATGCATATGTCAGAATGCCGCAAATCGTCTTGGCATCCTGAATCTTACAGTCATAGATCATTTGTTTTAATTCCTCTACGGAATATGCCTCTACATTGATAAATTCATCTTCATCCAGATGCTGGCTCCCTCTGTCTTTCAGATCTAACGCCAGATAGATGTCGATTTTCTCATTACAGAAAGCTACTGTGGTATAGATGGAAGTCAGCAGTTCCACATGATCGGTATGATAGCCGGTCTCTTCCTGCAATTCCCGCATGGCTGCCTGATCCGTAGGTTCTTCTCTGCCATTCAGTCCGCCGGCCGGAATCTCCAGAGTCTCCCGCTCCAGCGCATTACGATACTGCCGCACCATGAGAAGTTTACCGTCTTCTCTTACTGCAACCACAGCTGCTGCGCCTTTATGATCGATCAGATCCCATTTTGCAATGTTACCGTTGGGAATCTGCATGGTGTCCTGATAATAATCAATGATCGCACCTTTTGCAACCAGTTCCCGTTTGATACGCCTGAATTCTTCCATGACCCGTTATTCCTTCTTTTATTTATCCTCGAATCTGTTATTTGTTCTCCAGTAATTTGTCCACACTTACCATCTTGACACACAGTACGAACAGATCCGTTGCCATTGCCATCTCTTCCGGTGTCGGGAAGGAAGGTGCGATACGGATATTGGAATCTTTGGGATCCTTCTTATAAGGGAAAGTAGCGCCTGCCCCCGTCAGAGTCACACCTGCTTCCTTACATTTTGCCGCAATAGCCTTGGCACAACCATCCATCGCATCAAAGGAGATAAAATATCCACCGTTGGGTTTTGTCCAACTGCCGATACCAAGTCCACCCAGTTCCTCATCCAAAACCTTCAATACTGCCTCAAATTTTGGACGCATGATTGCCGCATGCTTCTTCATATGTTCACGAATACCGTTAATATCCTTAAAATAGCGTACATGACGTAACTGATTGATCTTATCGTATCCAATCGTCTGAATTGTCATGGACTTTCTCATATCATCCAGATTGGCCTTAGAAGATGCGATAGCCGCAATACCGGAACCTGCAAAGCTTACCTTAGAGGTAGAGCAGAACTCGAATACCATATCCGGATGTCCTGCCTTCTCACATTCGGAGAGAATCTCTAACAGCTGATCCTGTCTGTCATCATATAAATGATGAATTGCATAAGCATTATCCCAAAAAATACGGAAATCCGGTGCCGCCGGCGTAAGCGCTGCGAAGCGTCTTACGGTCTCATCGGAATAAGTATATCCCTGAGGATTGGAGTACTTCGGTACGCACCAAATGCCTTTGATGGCGGGATCTTCGCTGACCAGCTTCTCTACCAGGTCCATATCCGGTCCTTCGGGAGTCATGGGTACATTGATCATTTCAATTCCGAAATGCTCTGTAATTCCAAAATGTCTGTCATATCCGGGAACAGGGCACAAAAACTTTACATGATCCAGTTTACACCAGGGGGTATTTCCCAAAATGCCATGGGTCATGGCACGGGATACTGTATCATACATGATGGTCAGACTGGCATTACCGCATACGATCACGTTCTCCGGTTTTACCTCCAGAATATCCGCCATCAGCTTCTTTGCCTCAGGAATGCCATCCAAACCTCCGTAGTTTCTCACATCCATTCCATCCTCAGCCTTCATAGCGCTCTGAGAATTCACAACATCCAGAAAATCCATTGTCATATCCAGCTGATTGACTGCAGGTTTTCCTCTGGACATATCCAGTTTCAGGCCTTTGCCTTTTGCATCTTCATATGCAGCGTTAAGCTCTGCCTTCAGTGTTAAAAGTTCTTCCTTGGTTAATTCCTGATATGCTTTCATTTCTTACCATACCTTTCTCGTCTTTCCTCGTTGGGAATACGCCTTCTTCTGTGGATGTTGGATAATCGTATACAATCATACACTCCGAATATCATACTATAAGATGACATATAACACAATAGGTAACTTTCACTTTTTTACACCCGTTTATCCATAAACTTTCATTAAAACAGCCGTTGTATGTCTCCATACAACGGCTACCTCTTACATCTTATGAAATTGTCATTTCTGACTGGTCAGTTATTTGGCGTAATCAATTACGCGGCTCTCACGGATCACATTCACCTTGATCTGTCCGGGATATTCCAATTCAGCTTCAATCTGCTTGGAAATATCTCTTGCCAACAGTACCATATCGGCATCTGAAATCTGTTCGGGCACTACCATAACACGAACTTCACGACCTGCCTGAATAGCAAAAGATTTATCTACACCTTTGAAATTGTTTGTGATATCTTCTAACTGTCTTAATCTGCTAGTATAGGTTTCCAGTGTTTCCCTTCTAGCTCCCGGTCTTGCAGCGGATATTGTATCAGCAGCTTGTACAATACATGCAATCAGGGAAGTAGGCTCTACATCGCCATGGTGAGATTCCACTGCGTTGATAACAGTAGCATTCTCTTTGTATTTCCGACACAATTCAGCACCCAGCTGAATATGAGAACCTTCCATTTCGTGGTCGACTGCTTTACCGATATCATGCAGCAGTCCAGCTCTCTTGGCAAGTCTCACATCCAATCCCAGTTCTGCAGCCAGCAGTCCGGACAGCTGTGCTACTTCAATAGAATGCTTTAATGCATTCTGACCATAGCTGGTACGGAATTTCATCTTACCGAGTAATCTTACCAGTTCGGGATGAATGCCATGTACGCCAACCTCGAGAGTTGCGGCTTCTCCCTCTTCCTTGATCATTACTTCGACTTCTTTCTGCGCCTTCTCTACCATCTCTTCGATTCTGGCCGGATGGATACGTCCATCTACGATCAGTTTCTCAAGAGCTACACGTGCAACTTCACGACGGATCGGATCAAAAGCAGATAACACAACTGCTTCCGGTGTATCATCAATAATAAGATCCACACCTGTAAGTGTCTCAAGAGTACGGATATTACGGCCTTCACGACCAATAATCCTTCCCTTCATCTCATCGCTCGGAAGCTGAACAACCGAAATGGTAGTTTCAGCTACATGGTCAACTGCACATTTCTGGATGGCATTGACAACATATTCCTTAGCCTTCTTACCAGCTTCTTCCTTTGCCCTGCTTTCCAATTCCCTGTAAAGTCTGGCTACATCCACTTTTACATCATCTTCAACGGATCTGAGTAATTCTTCTTTTGCCTGTTCGGAGGTAAGTCCTGAGATTCTTTCTAGTTCCTGTACACGCTGCTGACTCAGCTCTTCTACTTTCGCTTCACGCTGTCTCAGCTCTTCTTCCTTCGCTGTAAATCCTGCTTCTCGTCTTTCAATGGCCTCTGATTTTTTATCAAGAGCTTCCTCTTTGGAAAGTACACGCTTCTCGTAACGCTGCAATTCCGATCTGCGTTCCTTTGTCTCTTTTTCAAGTTCGTTCTTATTCTTGATAGACTCTTCCTTGATTTCTAAAAGAGACTCCTTCTTCTTGGCCTCCGCTGTCTTTACTGCATCATCAATGATTTCTCTTGCCCTTGCCTCTGCATTACCAATCTTGGATTCTGCATTGTTCTTCAGGTTTGAGACTGTCAAAAAATGACTGATCACAGCGGCCACAACGATAAGTACGACTGCTACAGCAATCACTATTCCTATCGGCACAGGAGCACCTCCTTATTAAATTTTCATTGTACATATTACTTAAATACAACAGTTAAATTTTATACTGTTTTCACAACAATGTCAAGCATCGTCATTATAATTTTGTATCACTTGACGGACTGTATCATAACGAAATCCTTTGCGCCCCAGATAGCCGTATATTTTCTGCATTTGAGCTTCTTCCGCCTTATTCGCCGTCGTATAGGCAGCAACCAGATAAGTCATCGTCTCGAAATCCTCCTGCAACTTCAACGCTTCAGTAAAACATTTGATGGCATACGCTACCTGTCCTATTTTCTGGGCGCGGACACCGTCGTATTTCAGAATATCGAAATTTTTCTGATCGTTCTTGCTTTTTTCCTCTTCAGGTGTTGCAGCCTTAGAAGAAGAGAATAGTGATTTAAAGAAGTTTCCCATGATTTAATTACAAATTGTTTTCAGGGAGGCAAAGATACGAAAAGTCCGAACCCTTTTCATATTTTTTATGAAGAATCCATAAGTGAGTTTCAGACATTTTTCTAATTTTGTAGCAGAATTTTTAACTTGGGAAGGATTGTGCCAGCCACACCAACCGCACGCTTTCCCGTCAATTAATGAGTATGGAAAACATAGAAACTGGACTTTTGCTAATGATTGTA
>OHHY01000753.1_pt1 | contig 14070 bp, 10 predicted proteins | sample 1568101 | NCBI WGS metagenome assembly OHHY01 (sample SAMEA3879605, study PRJEB24766) | human gut metagenome | biome: human-associated habitat; feature: feces | place: USA | collected 1985/1987
TTTTTATCTTTTGCAAAATCAGAAGTATATCGTACATTAACAAAATTACTAACAAATATCTCTTTTGCTGGTAATCCCTCTTTTAATGTAGCTATCAACTCATCAATACATTTTTTGGTTTCATTTTTATCTTTACATATTCTTAATTTTCGAGCATAGCTCGAATACCTTCTCTCTAAACCTGAAGGACGCATAGAACAAATAGAATTAAAAACAAAATGATACTGCTCTAAAAATTTAATAATTCTTAAAAATTGTTTATGAGATATCATCTTTTTTCTTTTTACATCAAACAACGCCAACAAAAATATTCTAACTTGCGTAACATCAAAAATATCGCATGCCTCTAACGCATAATATATATCTATTTCTTCCGGCTGAGACCAATCATTTTTATTCGGATAAACTATTTTATAGTAATCTTCTGACGCCTCAACAAGTTCTTTTAAAAAAATAGTATACTCAGACTGATTTTTTCCTATCTTGTCATTAAATTCTTTTACTAACTTCTTCGCTGTCGAATATCCATATTTCGATAACCAATAATGTCTATAAAATGTTTGAATATCACATTTACCTACTGTTTTTCTTTTTATCTTTTTCCAACTCTCCTCAGCAAAATCTACCGGTTCAGTTTCATTTAAAATTGAGAATAAAGAATTCTTTATTATATCAATTGGACTTAAATCTTTTCCTTTTGCATTTAAAACTTCAAATATTGCATAAGCATCATCAAAACTTTTTACTGTCACATATATTACCTTGCAATGCAAAATCTGATCTCTAAATAGTTTTAATAATTCAATATAGTCCAATCTATTATCGTCTATGCGATATCTTTTTTTTATTTCTTGTAAAATGTTTTTTCTTGATAATTTTCTTTCAAAATAATTATATGCATTTAATATTCTCTTTTCTTCATCTGTATTTGGTAAGATATTTTCATTCTGTTCTCGTTTTTGTATTCTCATTTGAAAATATGGTTTAGGAGTCTCTGTTTCCAACTTAGCATACTCGACACCATCAGCATCTTCACCCATTATATATGAATATACTTTATTTGCTAAAGTTTCTTCTTTTTCCATAAGAAATAATTTTCTTATGACAGAAAATGCAATAGTTATTGTCATCAATCTTTGTTGACCATCAACGACCTGTCTCTTTATATTCATATTATCATCGTCATCACCTACTAAAACCAACGTTCCAATAAAATATTCATTAGGATATAATTTACCATTATGCACTGTAAAACAGTCTAACAAATCATCCCACAATTCCTGTAATTCATCATTTTCCCATGAATATTCACGCTGAAATCTAGGAATTACATATTTTCTTTTAAGATCTAAAGTATCTGCTATCGTTCTTGGTACTGCTTTAAATTCCATCCTTTTTCCCTCACACTAACTTTCTTTTTATTACCCCATTCTCCATATCATCAATACTATACATAGTATCCAGTACTTCGAATGTCTCCCTCAAATTACCTCTTGCACTCTTCCAGCCAATGCCATCCGTAAACCATACAAATGTAAAGCCATCGATTGTATCTGCCTCTTGTGAAAGCATTTTATAACTTCTTGCCGTTTCATTTAGTTTAGAACCTCCACTCGCATAGAAGTTTGTTTCAATTGCATAAATCATCTCATCTGTCTTGATTACAAAATCAAATCGTTTAGCAGCCTTACCCTGATTGGAAAGTGCAGACAAATCAATATTCCATTTTTCTTCAATATTCTTAAGATACATTTCCTTAAAATAATTTACATTCTTCTCAAAGCCTGCTGCCACAATATACTTTTCAACCAAAGCTTCCATCTGGTGGCCTCCACGATTCTTGCGCCCATTAGAGTCCAATCCGGTTTCAATACCCAAAGCATAATCCACAAGATTGTTTACCAAATGATTGGCAATCATATCAAATAATCCGGTCTTATGCATGAATACTCGGTATTGCTCTACACCATAATTCATCTTTTTGAAATTATATAGGAACGCCCCCTCTTCATCCTGTGCATAAATCTCATTACCTCTCACTGCAAGAAGTAGCGGAATGCATTTTAAAGTTTCCGGATACTTTGTCACTATCTTTTCAAACTCTTCTTCGATATTTTTAGAGCCAATCAACGAATTCAAGATATTTAATTCTACCTTGATTTCTTCCACATTTCTTACCACTTTTTCAAAATCAATATAGTAATTATAGCTTGATATACTCGGTCTGAATTTACTCAGCCACTCATCAAAATCTCTCTCTGCCATCTGCCACCTTCTCCAATCTTTTTTTCGATATCTCCAAGTATTCTTGGCATATATCTATTCCAATAAACTTCCGTCCAAATCGTACAGCCTCCACCCCAGTAGTTCCAGAACCACAGAAAGGGTCCAATATAACCTGTCCTTCCTCCGTAGATGCCAGCACAATTTTTTCCAGCAAGTATTCTGGCTTTTGTGTAGGATGCTTGCCTTCTTTTTTTTCCGAAGGTTTTGTCAGCGAACCTGTCCACACATCCTTCATCTGTTTTCCGCCATTCATTTCCTTCATTTTCTGATAATTAAAAAAATGCCGAGACTTCTTATCATTCTTCCTTGCCCATAAAATGGTTTCGGTTGAATGTGTGAAGCATCGACACGCCAAGTTTGGTGGCGGATTCGTTTTCTGCCAAGTTATGTTGTTAATTATCTTAAAGCCCTCCTGCTCCAACGCCATACCAATCGAGTAAATATTATGCAGCGTCCCGGATATCCAAATTGTTCCATTCGGCTTTAGTACTTTCTTACATAACCTAATCCACTTTCTGTTAAACTTATGTTTTTCTTCGACACTAGTCCCACTTTCCGAAAGTTTATCCCATGAGCCTTTATTTACGGAAACCATCTTTCCACCTTGACAGGTAATGCCATCATTGCTTAAAAAATAAGGCGGATCTGCAAATATCATATCAACAGATTCTGGTTCCATTTTTGTTAGAATTTTAAAAGAATCTCCCAATACCAATTGTGATTCTTCCGTCTCGAAATATAATGGCACTTTTTTAATAAATAAGCTCTCCATTATCTCGACTCCTTAATAATTGCATATAATTATTTCTTCACCAACTCGCTTAGATGCATCTGAATTAATCATACGCTTTACACTTACAACATCCCTTCTGTATCCTTTTCCACTATACAACTCATTTATCAATTCAGTATTATGATTTGTGAGCATACAGTAGCATCCTCTGTTTGTCAATTTGTCAAATAGATTTGACAATCGCCTATGACTTTCAATGTCAAATCCTTCTTTTGTATATGACTCAAAAGAAGTGGGATTCAATGGCGCATAAGGGCTGTCGATAAAAACAAAATCTCCTTGCCCTGCTCCTTCACAAGCTTCCTCAAAGTCTCCATCCATAATCGTAATTCCTTGAAGATATCTGGAAACCTCCATGATAATACTTTCATCTACGGAAGTTCTACGACTATTATTATATGGAACATTAAATAAACCCTTGCCATTTACACGATACAGTCCGTTAAAGCAGTGTTTATTAATAAATACAAACAACGCAGCCAACTCCACATCATACTCTGCTTTCATCAATTTATCATTGTAATGTTCTCTAAGTGAATAATAATATTTCTTACCGTCTTCCCACATAGCTTCATCAAGTTGCTTTACTGCCGCCAAAAATGCCTCTGGTGCATTACATATTTGCCTATATGCATTTATTAACGCCTTATTAATATCATTTATCAAAGCATTTGTCGGCAACAACTCAAAAATCACTGCTCCACCACCTACAAACGGTTCAAAATAACTATTATATTTTTCAGGCATTCTCTCCTTTATCTGTGGAAGCAGCTGACGCTTTCCGCCAGCCCATTTCACAAATGGAGCAACACTTGAATTACTCATCTTAGTTCCTCTTCTCCAAATACCTTTAAAGGCAAATTTTATATTTCCATTATACTTGCTTATTTCAAAAAAAACAACTACTACATTGTTTTTTTGTTAATTTTTGTGAATCAAACTACTTTTGAAACACAAATACATACTCGTGAGCTAACAGAAGAAAACCATTATTCTTCCTCTTCCAATAATCTGTAAAACGGCAATTATGTTGCTCTTTAATAATAATTTCCTGATTTGTGAATCCTGCTTGCAAAAAGCACTCCATCAATCGGAACCCTAATGGGATGACTTTTCCGTGTTTTCTCACATCCCCTATCATCACAGCACACATTTTGCCTTTTTTTAATATGCGAAAAAGTTCCTCAGCCACCTTGTTTATTTCAGTCAAAAAATCGTCCACTTCAAGCAGCGAAATATCTCCTTCTATTCCATTACTATATCTAATAATATTGGCATATGGCGGATGTGTACATATTAAATCAATACTATTATCTTTAATAAAATGTAAATTTGCAGCATTCCCATTGCATGTATAAACTTTTGAACTCGTGTCACATTGGAATTGTAAATTCGCATCAGAAATTGAAACAGATTGCGGGTTGATGTCAACACCTACCGCATTACGATTCAGTAGTTTTGCCTCCACTAAGGTTGTTCCACTACCCATAAATGAATCCAATACCCAATCACCAGGGTTAGAATAACGAAGTATCAGATTTCTTGGCACATATGGCGACCAATTTCCACGATATTTTCCTGTATGGGTTGCCCAGTTACCTCTGTCGGGAAATGACCAAATTGTCGTTGATTCAAGTTTAAAATTGTTGGGTTGTAATCTTATAAGTCATACCTCCTTTGTATTTTGATTTGTCTATTGTAACTCAATTCCGAAATAAAATCTACCACTTTTCCCTTTCACTATAAGTGAATTTCAAAAGAACTGATTTCATGTAATAATATTCACAAATAGTGAAAGAGGTAACGATATGCATTTTAGTAATGATACTGACCTATATCGTGTTATAGGTGCAAATATAAAATATTACAGAGAACAAGCAAATTTGACGCAAGTACAACTTGCCGAACAGGCTAAAATCAGCACCAGCTATCTCTCCAAAATCGAAGCTGCTGGATGCAATAAGAGTCTATCTATTTCGGTGCTTAATCAGATTGCAAATGTACTTGGTGTTGAGATTAACGAATTTTTTAATTAAGGAGGTATAGCATATGTCAAGAACCCCAAATACCCATGGTGGCGGAGCCCGCACAAACAAAAACGGCTTGCACTTTGAACAAACCACATCTTTAGATAATGCATTATGTAATGCTGGCTACAAGGTTACTAATTATGAGGTATATCGAGGCTCCCAAAAAATCGGTATGTCTGTTCCTCAGAAAAAATTATATACCTATTTTCTTAATCCACATGGCATCCAGTACGCTGACTATAATTCCAAAGAATGGCGACCAGACGAAGCCTTTATTAATTTCGAAAACAACACCGTCTATATCATAGAAAAAAAATTCCAAAATTGCGCCGGTTCCGTCGATGAAAAATTGCCTGGTTGTCATTTCAAAAAACTTGAATACCAAAAACTATTTAATCCATTAGATTTTAAAGTAGAATTTATTTATCTGTTTAATGATTGGTTTTTAGACAAACGATATCGTGATACGCTAGACTACATAAAAAGTATGGGATGCCATTACTTTTATAACGAAATCCCTTTAGCCTTTCTTGGATTATAGTTGCCTTATATTAATATAAATTTTTGTTATCGTCCAACCTCCTTAAATTTATCCAATATATTCTCCTGATAACTGGCAACACCATACTCTTTCATGAGGTTAGCCACGGGAAGTAATTCTTCATCTTTAATTCTTTCTAATATTTTTTTTCGTTTATCAGAAATAACCTCTTTGGAAATTCCATTTCTATAATCCTCTATTTCCATATGCCAATAAAAGAAGTCACCCTTATAATATTGCCGCAGTTTTTGTGCAATCAAGAGTCCCTCCGGATCCAAATCTCCGGAATAATAGATTTTCACATTTGATTTAACAAGCAAGTCAAGCACAAGAATACTGGCAAGCCTTGGCTGCCCATTCATGCACATACACGATTTTTCTTTGCAAATAGCAGCAAACACGGATGGATTTTCCACTACATAAATTTCGTTATCAATACACTCAATGGATTCCCACTCCGATATTATGTTTAATGGAACCTGCACCATGTTTTTCTCTGTGAAAAATCCGCTCATCCCCTGATGCTCAAATCCATCTCTCTTCTTTGCCTTAACTTGATAAAGAATGGCATAATTTGAAATATCATCAATCATGATACCGGCAAGCAGATAACTTTTCTGTCTCTTATAGGCAGGAAACAGGTCAGATGATTCAACTACTAATCCTCTTTGCTCTAAACTAATTAAAATCACCTGATATAAAATATTTCCTTCTGTTGTTCCCATATCAAACGCATGTGGATTTCCGGATATGTCTGCCGCAAAAACCGGTAAATATTGTTTTTCATTCATGCGATACGGCAAAGAATTATACATTTTTGCACAAAGCCACAAAAAATCTCGCCATTGCTGCAAATTGTTTTTCTCGTATGATTTCAGGATTTTTTTGAACATTGGAAAGCATTTATCTGCCGGTGTTGCTGCAAATTGTTCCAAAAAATCTTCTTCAATTATCTTTTCCTTTTGTTTTTTATGTTCGATTTCTTCCGCTTTTCCAAGTAGTGTTTTTCCAAAAAAAGCAGTTAAAATTTCTTCTGGTGTAACCAAACTATATTTACTGTTTTTTAGTGCTTTTTCAAACTTTTCCGAGGAAATCGTCACGCTTTTTTTACCATGAAAACTTTCTGCAAAAAAACCTTCTAATTCTTCAATTTCAGAACAAGACAAATTTTTAAGTGTAATCCTGCCGGAAAATTTCCCGTAAGAATAATATTTTTTTTCAAAGCCCAAAAAGAGCCGTTTCCATACCGCATTTTGTTTAAAATACAAAACACACTCATTTAGTATGTGGTTATCATTTTTCTGATTTCTCAATTTCAATTCCTCTTTGCTCTACTTTCTCTTCATCATCCAGCAATTCTTTGCCCTTTCCATTCCATAAGTAAGGCATTACAGTTACAAATTTTGCATTTTCCGGGCGAATCAGCTGATAAATAGCCAATGCATCCAATGTATCACAGTCGCCCCACAACACTTGTGAATTAATAATAAAATCAAATTCAAACTGCGTCATAAGACGGAACATATCACGAATATTTCTATTATCAACTCCCGCAAATGCTTCGTCTAAAGAAATGAGCCTTGGTGCGTCATCCCTGCCACCTTGATATTTCGCAACAACTGCCGAAAAAAGTGGCACATACATTGACATCGCTTTTTCACCACCACTGAATGTACCGAACACACTATTGGTAAGTTCTTTTTGCCGTTCCCCACTTTTTTGTGAAAACAGCTGAAATTCAAACCATTTTCGATAATCCAGCGTTTCTTTCATAATCTGATAAAATGAAATCATCCCCGCATTATCTCGTGCATTGCGTCTGGCTTCCTCAACTTTTGAGCGGAAATGAGCCGATAATCTTGCTGCCTCCCCTTCACTCATTAAACGATAGTCTTTCTTTAAAAGTTCAACTAATTCTCTTGTATCCAGCTGCTCTTCCTTTTCTGCTGTTTTGCTTCTCCACCTGAGACTTAATTTCAAGCCACTTGATGTATCCATACCGTTCATAAGTACATTCATTTTCTTCACCCAGGCATTGGAAGCATTTATTTTGCCTCTGATTTTCCGACTAACCGTATTTGCCAAAATATCCTCAAATAATTCACGGTCTCCATCCTTAATTAAACTTTCCAATTCACTAATATCCTCATCTAAATGTCCCAGCAAACTTGAAAACGAAACCTTTATCCCCTGATATCGCGCCGTGATATCCAAACGTTTGGCTGAATACTCATCCGGCCGCTGCTCCCCATCTGATTCAGCAAATAACTCGTTTTGTGTCAATTGATACTCTGTAAGAAAACCTCTGTTTTCAAAGTATACCCTGTTAAGATCACGCACAACATCATCCTTTTCCACATTTTTGACATCGGTTATTAAATACTCGTATACATGTTTTGCATCTTCTAAAATTTCATCCGGAACAGCCACATACTGAAGTTTTCTTTCTTCCTCATAACATTTCTGATAATACTCCATTTTCTTTTCATACTCTGCTATTTTATCCGCATTGTTTGTCCGGCTTTCTGTCAGCAATTTTGCTTCATCGATCTTTTTTGTCTTTTCTGCAACACATTTCTGTAATTTTTCCGGATAAGAATGTAACCAAAAAACACAAGCATCCAATCGTTCTTTAATTGATTCATAATCCGTTAATTCCAACTGCTTTTGTATGGATGTTTGTTCCTCTTTTTTTATTCGAATCTGCTTTTCGATATCTGCAATGTCGTAGCGAAGGTTGTCCATATCATAATCCAACATTTCCAGATGCTCTTTGCGCTCCTTAAGATATTCCACACTGCGCAAAAACATCTCATGATCGGATTTTAGAACCGTTAAATCTTTATCATATCGTTCTGCCGCCTTCTTTGCCTGATAGAAAACATCATATGAACAATGCAAATACAGTTTTTCTGCAATTTCCAACACCTCTTTTTTCTTTTGTTTTAACTCCTCCAGAAAAATTGATAATTCCTCACCCAATTTATCATTTTCTTCGTGAAGAATCTCATATTTTCTCTCTTCTTCCAAAAGAATTTTTACCGCGTTACGCATATAGGTATCATCCGGAAACTGGTCAAATTCACTTTTAAGAACATCCTTTCTTGTCTCTAAAAGCTGTTTTTGCTGTTCCAGCAGTGCCCGCCTTTCTTCCAATTGTGCTATTTGATTTTTACACTCGTCAATCTTCATCTGACGCTGTCTTTCCCGCGCCCTTCTTCCTAAAAAGCCTGCCTCATGTTCTCCCGTAATCGTCCCTGTCAGTATGCCCATATGGTAAGTACCATTGGAAGAAACAGACAATATGTTTTCTTCATCGTAAGCGATATTTTTAAGAATTCCTGTCATACGATAATTGGAAAAAATATCATTTACTTCTTCATTTAGTTCTAATACGTCAAACAAACTCTTTTCAACCGATGATTCACTGGCAAATAAATAGCAGTCCTCACAACCTTTAGCCGGAACAAGTACTTGTTCTTTGTACTGCTCATCTACTACAATCGCATCCAAAATCCCCATTTTTAGAAGTGCCTCTTCCAAAAAGTTGCATGCTTTCTCATCCAGCTGTTTTCCAAATTCTATGACTTTGTAAAACTCCTGATAAGGAATTTTCTCATCATCCAATCGCTTTCTGTTCCGCACTACAGCTTCACTTCTTTGTGGCGTTGGTTCCTTTTGATTTTCCCATTCGTTTAGTTCACTTTCTGTTTCTTTTATTTCCTCTTTTACTGCCGCGTATTCAACAAGAGCTGCACTTATTTTGGTCTCAAAATCTACCTTTTTTTCAATCCATTTGTCTGCCACTTTCTGGCGAATACCGGCAAAATCCGAATCCAAATGATAAGAATCTGCAAACACACTAAACTCACGCAGCATATCCTTTTCAAGTTTTAATTCGCTATTTTCTTCATTCCATTTGTATAGGGACTCTTTCCATTCATTTTCGGCCTGAACAAGTGCTGCCTCACATTCGGATATTTTTCTTTGAATAGAATCCATTTCGCGAATCTGACGCTCTCTTTTCTGAATCATTTCCTCTTTTTGACGATCTAGAATCTGCAATTTCTGCAATAAATCTTCTCCCTCTGAAATCTGTTCAAAGGTATTCTTAAACTGCTCCTTATGAAGTTCAAATTTATAGGCATTTTCAATATTCCCCTGTAATTCTTCTGCCATAAATGCAAACTCCTGAAATCCCATTGTATCCGCTTCTTCCTGCATATCTTCCAGCAATGAGTTGATTTCTGTTTCTTTATCAAACTTTCTATCTTCCTCATCTTTTATCTGCGTTTTTGCATCAACATACTGCTCTTGTTTGGATGCCAGAAATTTCTCTTTGTCATCCTTATTTCTTCTCTGTTCTTCCAGTTCCTTAGAAAGCACGGAATCTCTCATTTTTAACGCAACCGCATCACTCTTATTTAACGATTCTTTTTCTTTCTCCATTGCTTCCCTTTTCGCGTTAATCTGTTCAATCTTACAAGTAAGTTGTTCGATTTTTTGAACACACTCTTCATGATTTCTTTCATATTTTTTCTGCAGTGAAACAATCTCCTGCAATTTTATCCTTGTCTGCTCATATCGTGCTGCTTTATCACAAAGAATAATCTTGTTATATTTTGAGAAAACAGCATTGATTTTTTCTGCTGCTGCTTTCGCTTCTTTTCTACTTTTAAGATTCATACTCATGGTGTCCATATTTTCAATTGCTTCTGACATCGGACGCAAATCTTCATCAGAAAGCGGCTGCAAAGAATCACTTAATATATCATTAATTACGGACGGCTTAAAATCTTTTGACAATTTTGGCGTACGCAGCTGAATAAGCAAATCAACCATTTCCTTGTATTCATCCACAGTTTCAAACCCAAAAATCTGTTTATTAACATACTCCATGTAATCAGCCTGACGGTCAAATACTTTCCCTCCCTGTAAAATGCGGTTTTCCAACTCTTTTTTTGAAAGGGTAACTTTTTCACCCATTTCTTTATACAAAAAGAAATCCTTTCCAATACGTCGTCCATCCGTAAGACTAAAATACCATTTATCCAACGGTTTTCCCCGTCTTGCACGAATTCCCATTCCAATTGTAAGGTAAGTTTCACTATCTTTTCTTTTAAATTCTAAATACAGATAACCGGTTCTCTCTTCCCTTCCGTCGTTTTCTTCTAAAAGGTAGCTGCTCATTTTACGGTCTCTTGAACCAAAAGGATCCAGGCGCTCCGGACTCATATTTCCATCTAACAAAAGTGGCACAACACTCTGCATGGTTACTGATTTCCCAGAACCGTTGGAACCGCGAAGAAGCATGCGCCCCTTCACAAAAGGGAACTCCTGCTCATCGTAATACCAAAAATTTATAAGACCAATTTTATTTGCCTGCCATCTTCGATTCATCTTTGTCACCTCCTAAGTAATCCGCCGGGTAGCTGCCTTTCAACTTTCCAGCCAATGGGCATACACACACCTGCTGGGTATCTTCCTCACTCTTTACAAACATAAAACGAGTCATCTCATCGATTACAGTCCGTACAAATTCGCCCTCCGGCATTTCTCTGTACAACTTTGAAAATCCCGAACCATATTTTTTCTTTACTTTACAAATGAGTGCTTCAAAATTTACTTTATCCACTACACACATCTCATCTTGGCGCAGGTTCCATTCTTTATTTTCTATTTTCTTCCTTATCTCGCCAAAACACAAAAGCAAAATATCTGTCAGCGAATTATTACCGGGAAAAACTGCACCAATCCTGCATTCTTCACCTGACAAGAAATACGCACTTCCACGATGAATATGAATATGACAGTCAAACATCTGCTCTAAGTCTTCCATTAATCGACGCCTATAATATTTTAGGTATTCAAAATCCTCCTCCGAACCATCTTCCCGATACATCGCCGGAGCAAATAAAAGTCTCTTATATACCCTGTGTCTTCTTGCAAATCCTCTGTCCTCATCCACTTCATACCAGTCACTTTCCATAAAATCTGCTGCACATGTATAATGCATGATGTCTTTTGTAAAATTTCTCATAAAATACTTTGACGCACCTGTGTTTTCATATAAAACCTCTCCACTCACATCGTCCATAAACAAATCATCTGTACCATCTGTCACCGTCACCATTCCCTGTCCGACAACATATCTCAATACGCGAATCAATCTTCGCCGATTCGTGTATACTGTCCAATCCGTAATCTCCCCCGACATTACTGCTGTCATATATTCTGTAAGCTGTGAAAGCACAAATTGCTCCTGTGCATCTTTATCTTCCAAAAACATAAGTAGTATGCATAAATACACATATTCCTCTTTCGATGTAAATGATTGAATTCCCATAAACGTCTCCGGAATAACCGGTATTTTTTCCATTTTCACTAACATCGAATTATCAATAATCTGACAGCCTAGTTTTTCTGTTGTGTACTTACGTACCTCACCTGCTGCATCACGAATCTGATAATATAAATCTTTATCTTCCGACTTCAACACCCAGCGGCGATTAAAAAGTATTTCTAATGCTTTCATATCGATTTCTCCCCAAATATCAGTCTCATCTTTGGCATTGTAAAATTACCATCTTCACAATGAACGACGCATGTTTCACCACCACTTGCTTTTTCTAATTGATAAGTTCTTCCATCATCCGTTCGTGATGAAAAATCAACGGATTCCATCGCATCTGAAATCCATTTTAACAGAATTTCCCGTATTCGCGGTTCAATAACCGGGAGTTCGGAAAAATCAATCACACCATCTTTTTCAAGAAGTCTTATTCTGTTCATTTCCTCTTTTTGCTGTTGCAGCAGTTTCTTTCGTATTTCCAGTTTTTTCTCAGTCGATTCCACAATAGAACTTCTCTTTGTCTTCATGCGGTAAGCACGAATTCTTGGTTTCAATTCAATACAAATCGGTTCTTCTTCATAAACACCCTGATTCATACTATCGGTTACCCTGTCATAATCACCTGAAATATGAACCGGCCGCTCAATTCCAAATACCATTGCCGACATTTTATGTGCCTCATCCACATCCTCACATTTCATAAAAAGTTCCGCAACTTTTTTGTATTCTTCTTTTCGATTTGCCCCCAGTGAATTTTTTTCGCTTAACTCCGCTGCATATCTTGTTATTCTTCTTATGATTTCGTTCGTTGCATCAAACAACTTAGCTGCTTCATTTTCGTGTCCATCTGTTGCCACAAACCAATTATAAATACTTTCAAAACGACCAATTACATTTTCTTCAATCTGTTTTTTTGACAATTCAATGTCTATTCTGGGAATTGCAAATTGGTACGCTGTAACTTTCTCAAATACTTGTTTTTTGGTCTTTTCATCCAGCAGCCGCAAATATTCTTCTATCACTCCCACATTGCGCTGTAATCCTTTGATAAAACTGCGTAAATACTCAATCAAACGATCCTTAAAAACCATAAATTCTTTTGTATGCATCATTTCTTCCGCACGAACACTGTTCAAATCACGAATATAATCCTGGTAATTCTGATTTAGTCTTACAAAATCACTGTTCAAATCATTCCACCACGCATTTACATCTGCCTGTTCTTCTTCAACCATCTTGGAAAATTTTTCTACGTTTCTCCGAATACGCTCCAAAAGTGTTGGTTCTAACGATGCTCCCTCAACCAGTAGATTTTCCAAGCGAAGCACCAAACGCTCAATCTGAACACTATATTCTGAAATCTGATAGCGATACTTTTTATTCTTAAATTCCTCAATAGAAGCAACTTTTTTTGTGTCCTGCATTGTATTCAAATTTTTCCATTCGACAAGCGAAGCCAAATCCTGCTGGCACTGTTCAATCGTATACTCAGACCAGTAAGAATCCTTTTTCATTTCCTCATATACATCTTCCTGATATAACCAGTAATTCAGTTTTTCGTTATTTTCATAAAAAATGCGCATAATACAGCGATATCTGCTAACATTATCCGCATTTAAATATTTTACTTCAGTTAATGGTTTTAATAATTTATCTGATACCTGCACTTTTTCTATATTCCCCTTCTGAATGTGACAATGTCTCATTTTTTCGTACTTTTATTATACTTAAGCAGGGGAACATACGCAAGGGAATTTGCGCAATTTGATGGGGTAAATTTACTGTCGGAAAGTAATAGGCAGACTACACCTGTGTCCTGTTTAAGATTTGATAACTGTCTTTACTATATCCGATTTTTTCTTTTCTTACAATCCCCATATATGATTTTTTAATGCCGCTATCTTTTTGATGTGTGGGTACGGAATACTGTATACCGGCAGATCTGCCAGTTTTCCAAGCCTGTTTCTGTTGCGTCTTTCCGCTGACAACATCTGCGTTGCTGAATATATCACTTCTTCTGCACCTGCAGCCAGTGGCAGTTCTTTTTTCTGGTATCGAACCAGTTCCA
>OHHY01000760.1_pt1 | contig 13953 bp, 12 predicted proteins | sample 1568101 | NCBI WGS metagenome assembly OHHY01 (sample SAMEA3879605, study PRJEB24766) | human gut metagenome | biome: human-associated habitat; feature: feces | place: USA | collected 1985/1987
TGTATTATCCCAAATCTTCAATTAAATTTGGAACGGTATGTTATTCATCGCTTACTTTGAATCTTTCAAATAAACCATCTGCTTTTTATAATCAAAACATTTTTTTAATTTTCTTCCAAATTTTATTTTTGAAAGCATCTCGCTGCAATTGCTGCTCTGATTTCGGTGTATCCTCCACATCAGGAAGCTTAATTTCACTAATAATTCCCTGACTTTGTAATTCATCTACATATTTTTTGTACTTTCTCAGGTTTTTTAATGTATCCTTATATTTTTTTTCAAATAATTTTTTATCATCCAGAAGTTTTCTGCTTTTCTTTAACCACTTCTCTAACACTTCTGTTTTCATGTTATTCTGCCACTCTAAACGCTCCAACGGTGTATAGGTAGTCTTCCGCACCTGTTCTAATGGCAGATCACAATTCTCATACTCGGCAACAAAATCCTGTACATCCTGAATCAGCTTTTCGCGTAAAGCAAGATATCCTTTTTTATTTTCTGGCGGATTATTGAAATCATACTCAAAATTACCAGATAAGAAATCTTCATTATCAATACAACGAACCGTATCCATATAACATCCCCAGCGTGTCCCATTTCCTTCCGCATCCTTGAGATCAACGATTGACAAAACGGGGGTCTCTAGTGCAAGACAAGGCAATGTTACATGCAGCCTTCGCGTAATAACAAATTTAGCATTTTGATATAAAGTAAGTATCTCCTCTGCTTTTGCCATTCTCTCTTCAAATGTTGCGTTCGATTTTCTATAATCACAATTATGACTTATAACCCGAATTTCTAGTCCTGTATCTTTCAGATATTCCATTGCTTTCGCTCTGATCTTATCGTTTAAATCAACCAAACAGACATATGTTCCCGCATCTTCCGTTTTCTCCTGTTTCGGAATTGTTAATGTAAGACACCCGCTAAAATAGCAATCTATACCCTGTTCTTTAAAAAAATCAAGCGATGCCATATCTCTGCATCCCACCGGACCATACTTCTTAAAAAACTCTCCTCCACATCCCTGCGCCCATTCGGCATAAATTGGAGATGATTTTCTTGCAACCCCATAATTATTAATATGCATGCTCAGTAATTTGGGGATAATACAGTCTGCAGGCGGCCAGTTCCATTTTTTCCACATCCACCATGCATTCATGATAACAGCTACCGGTTCATCATTTTCACTTTTAAAATCACTAATATATTCTCTATCTATCTGATAATCAACATGAGGCAATAATTTAGCTGCTGCATAGGTCTGAATATCATCCCCCAAATTCATTGTCGGTTTGTGAATCACTACACCAAATTTCATATTGTAGATCTCCTTTCAAATTATTTCTTCATTCCCTTTATCAAACGCTCAAACATCTCTTCTAATCCAATTGTTGCTTTCCAGCCAAGCTGCATTAATTTTTTACTATCCAATCGGATTATCATTTCCGGATTATATCCGAAAGAGGCTAAATCCTCAGGAATATCGATCACAGTTTTGATTTTTCCACTTCCAATTGTCTCACAGACCAATTCTGCCATTTCCTTAATCGACACCGCAGTATCCATATTCGTAACATTATATGCTTCCCCTGCTTTACCGGAAATTAAAATGTATAATAATGCAGAAAGTGCATCTTTTGTGTAACAATAACTTCTTACCGTATGTCCCTGCGTATGCAGTACAATATCCCGCTGTTCCAATGCACAGCGTGCAAATTCCGCAAACACCCTTCCATCTTCGTATGCAACTCCCGGTCCAAAGGTCTGAGAAAGTCTGGCAATCTTAACCGGTACACTATATTCGTGTGCATAAGATGCACACAAACACTCTACCATACGTTTTCCTTCGGAATAGCTGCTTCTTACACTGAGCGGTTCAATATATCCATAATCATTTTCTGTAATCAGATCTGCATCTTTCTCCGGTGTTCCATATACCTCCAAAGATGACAGATACACCATCCCATTTATCTTTTTTTCTGTAGCAAACTTTAAGATATTTGACGTTCCATCCAATGCCGTATAAATTGTTTCAACAGGATTAGACACAAAATATTTTGAACTGGTTGCACTGGCTCCGTGTATAATGTAATCTACAGAATCCGAATATACCACTGGTCTATTTATATCACCAACAAGCAATTCAACATCCCCACGCCCAATCAGATGCGAAAACATCTTTTTCCCTTTTTCTTCATTACGCACCATAGCAATAATATGAATCTGAAGGTTACGCATTCGGTTATAACATGCAAGCAAATATACCATCTGCGAACCAATCAATCCTGTCGCACCTGTCACAAGTACCGACTTACCCTCTAATGCTGTAATTGGCAGATCACTATCTACAAGCATCTCCAGATCTTGCTGCATAATTTCATTTTCCATGCACTCGTTCATTTCAACTTCTCCATTCTCCATATGTTTATACTTACCTTTTCTATAAAGGCTTTCTTCCATTTCCTATACGATTTGTAATACCCAGTCCAAATGCCTGTTCATTCTCTTTGTACTGTAACAATGCACGAAACGTATACACATCTTCCGGTGTCGTAACTTTAATATTGCCTCTGTTTCCTTCCACCATATGTGCTTCAATCCCCTGGCTGCGAATAATCGTACACGCATCAACCATATTTTCATATTTTGTAGGTGTACTTCTAACTGCATCATGTGCAGCAATAATATCTTTTAAGTAAAAGCTCTGTGGTGCCTGCGCTGCAAACGTTTCCTTACGATATGGAACAGAGTCGACGTGACTCCCATCCTTACTGATCATGATTGTTTCAAAACAAGGAGTACAGGTAATTGCATTGCCTTTTTCCTGTACAGAGCGAATATTATTACTGATCACTTCATAAGATACAAATGGGCGTACACCATCATGCAATAGTACGATAGAATCCTCTGCATTTTCACTTTCTGCTTTTTTTAACGCATTATAAATCGAATCCTGTGCAGTCTCTCCACCTGGAATAACATCTGCCACCTTATTCAAACGGTATTCATCTACCAATTCTTTCATATAAGGGATATAATCAGCAAGTACTGAAATATATATTTTATCAATCATATCATGGCACTGAAAAAGTTGAAGTGTATGAACAATAATCGGTTTCCCATTTATTTCCAAAAACTGTTTCGGGACACCGGCTCCCATTCTGACTCCGCTTCCACCAGCAAAAACAATCGCTATATTCATGATTCTTCCATAACCTCCCTTTTATCTTCCTGTTTGATTTTTTCTGTTTTCTTTTTTTTATTCTTTTTTTTCACAAGATTTTTCTGACCCACTGTTAACTCATCCAGTTCACCCGTCATTTCTGCATAAACCTGTGCCACTTCATCTACATCCCCAAAAGCAATCATTTTTCCCCCTTCAAGGATCATAGCTTTATTGCAGATACGTTTTACCTGTGCAAGTGAATGTGACACAAATAAAACCGCCGTACCATCCTGCATCATATCAAGGATTTTCTTTTCACTCTTCTTTCTGAACTTACCATCTCCTACAGAAAGTACTTCATCTAAAATTAAAATTTCCGGTTCAGCTATCGTTGCGATTGCAAATCCCAACTTTGATTTCATACCTGATGAATAGTTTTTAATAGGTACATCCATAAAATCCTCTAATCCGGAAAACTCTACAATCTGATCATATTTTTCTTCCATGTATTGACGACCATATCCAAGCACTGCTCCATATAAAAATATATTTTCCCGGCCTGTATAGTTCTTATCAAATCCTGCTCCAAGCTCTAATAATGGTACTATTTTTCCATTTCTTATTACTCTGCCCTCTGTGGGTTTAAATACTCCTGCAACCACTTTGAGTAACGTACTTTTTCCTGCTCCATTTAGTCCAAGAATTCCTATTCGTTCTCCTTCATGAATACTAAAATTAATATCTTTAAGTGCCCAAAACTCATCCTTCTCTAACTTTTTACCTTTGAGCATTCTTATTACATATTCACGAAAATCATTCACTCGTTCTTTACTTAGATTAAATTTCATTCCTATGTGTTCTACACGTAATAATTCCTTTGCCATCTTAACCTCTATATCTGCAAAATAAAATCATCCTGTTTTTTATAAAAACAAATCACGCCTAAAATCAACACTACAATAGAACATACTGCTGCATATGCCGTCAACCCCATGTCCATAGCTTCCCCAAACATTGCATTACGAAAACTCTGGATCATACAATACAACGGATTCCATTTTAAAATCCACGCATACCCGCTGTTCATTAAACGTTCCGGATAATAAAAAATTGCACTTGAATACATAATAAGCATTAAAAGCACTTCCCATATATATTCCATATCCCGAAAGAATACATTGATCGTTGTCAATATCATTCCAACTCCAAATGTTAAAATAAAAAGAAGTAACAGTGGGATAATTGCCTCAATGATATGCCATGTCACAGTTACATTACAATATACCGCCAACGGAACCATTACAATTAACGAAATAGCAAAAATCACATAATTATATAATACACAGGATAGCGGATATAAATATTTCGGAATGTATACCTTTTTTATCATCGCTGCATTTAACCTGATAGATTTGGATGCTGTTTTAGTTCCCGTTGCAAAAAAAGAATATACCAGCCTTCCACATAAGATATATAATGGAAATTCCTTATCATTATTTCCAAACAACGTTCCAAATACAATTGTTAATACAATTGTGGTTAATATCGGTTCTAACATAGACCATAAAATACCAAGATACGAACGACGATATTTTAATTTAATTCCCTTTTTTACCAGCTCATATAACAGAAATCGACGATTCCAAAATGTCTTCACATGTTTCTTATTAATACTCATCCTCTAATTTCCTTTTCTGACACTATACTTTCTATTAAGTTGCATACACGTACAGATGCTTCTCCATCTTCCACCGATCCTTTTTTCTTTAAGAAATCTTCCACCTGCATGCTATATTTTTCCTGATTAAAATTTTCTATATTATGAATAAGTTCTTCATTTGTATGTGCGATTGGAAAAGGAGTTTCTTCCAATTTATAATAAAACCCTCGTTCCTGATCATAATGTTCTAAATCAGGCACAAATAAAAAGCCAGGTCTTACTGTTAATAAAAAATCAAAAATACAACTGGAGTAATCTGTGATCACCACTTGTGCTGCTGCTAATAACTCCTGAATATCAGGATAAGCATCTGCTTTCACAATCTGTTTTTTTTCATCTATACAAACCTTTTCCAACGAATTCTGCATCCTTGGATGCAGTCTTACAACAATTTTCCAGGATTGGTCTGTTTTCTTATAATTAGGAAAATCAAGCTTTTCTCGGAAAGTCGGCCCATATAGCAAAATTTTATCTTTTCCATCAATTGATAAACTCTTGCGCACTTTTTTCTCCACAAGATCCTGTCCATCCTTAAAAAAGATATCATTTCTGGGATGACCTAATTTCAAAATATTTTTTACCGACCAAAAAGCATTCTGATATACTTCATCTTCGAAAAAACTATTCGAAATCCAAAAATCGGTATTCTGCGAATTTTTTTTGGCAAGATATGTCCAACTTTGACTATTGGTTAAACAATCACAGTTTTTTTCGATCTTTTTTATTCCAAATGATCCATGCCACATCTGAATATAATACTGTCCAAATCTTTTTACCAGTCCCTGATTCCAATAATGAATCAAATGATAATTACATACCCATACAGCCGCTGTATAATATTCAAACATAGCTTCTTTAGATCCATATTCAACCAGCCTCACCTTGGGGGGAAATTCCCCTTTATGTGCATTTGCATCTTTCACAATCCAAACTAAATCAAAATCTGTTCCGCGACGTATTAATTCTTCCGTCACATACTTACAATTGCATCCGTATCCATGTCCCATATAATTATCAAATATAATCTTTTTTGTGTTTATGGAAGTATTACCATATTGTTGAAATGTTTTTTTTATTAATGATTTTTTAACAGTAAACGGTGTGTACTTTAACTGATATACTCTGGTATCATTTTCGATTTTATATGTTATAAATAACTTTATTATTCGTTTTAACTTTTTTTTGATTGCCTGCACGATTTTCTTTACACCACCCGGTTATTTTTTATATAGCTCATGTATCTTATGTCTGGGATGCTGCTCCATCTCAGGAGGCATTTTCTTATAATCTCCATACAGCCTTTTCAAATACGGATCATAATTTCCCGGTATCATAAAAACTTTATTCTCAAAATCAGCCTCTTTTAATGGAAGCAGATAACTTTTCGGCATCACTTCCCTCTCATACCCGGCAACCCCAAATAAGCTACAGATATACTCACTATCCGAAGTTCTCCATGATGTCATGATCTTTTTACACACTCTCATATAAAACCGGAATATAAAACCGGGGGTTATTTTAAGAATTACCTTTGAAATATTCCGGATTGCTTTTCCTTTATTTTTAACTGGAAGACGATATTCTGACAAATAATAAATAAGTGATGTCCACTTCTGAACCTTCTTTAATACTCCCGATTTTGGAACACCATCAATCGGATGTATGTCTATTTTTGCCGTATTTTCATATCCGGCATCTGCATGCAAGGTATCATATAAATAACCAATTGGCGCATCCGGTATCATATGCTTCTCGACCGGTGAATATATAAATTCACCCAGCCGGTCATGCTGCAGACTCATCAGGTATTCCATTTTTTCGAAATCTTCCCGCATCATTGCAATATCCACGTCGTCGTCCCATGGTATAAATCCCTGATGTCTGACTGCACCTAACGCACTTCCGCCTACCAGAAAAAAAATCATTCCATTCTGTTGTGTAAATTTCTGAAAAGACGACAGCATTTCAACTAAACGTTGCTGCAATTCTTTTAATCCATTTTCCATTGCATTCACTCTCCATTACGACTAATGCAACCTTATTACCATAGATAATAGAATGCACGCTTTGCGCATATTCTCTTACCATGAATTATAGCATACACCAATTTTTCCGTCAATTTTGCGTCTGTCTATACCTTTTGTATCTGTATTAGTCATGTTACTGTTCACTCGCAAGTTTGACACTTGCTGTCAAACTGTGCGCCAAAGACTATATTATGCCAGATTACAGCCCCATGCATCGAAGATGCATGGGGCTGTAATTGCTACTGCTCACACAGTGTGTGAACAGTAGCTTAGTCATCCTGTTGTACCAACATACCTGTAGCAAAATCAAGCTCATGCATACGCTGTATTTCTTCCTGTTTTTTCTTAATCGCATTACTGATATTCTCAGGCATCTTTCCAAGTAAAATCCAATCTATCACACGATCCGATGCACCGCTGTCTATATAATCAAAATGATGTGTGATATATTGTTCAACTTTTTCATATTCAAAGTCCTTATCTGTAATTGCAGAAAGCACCTCCTCAAATGAATAACATACCTTACCCGGTGCAGATTCTTCATAATCTCTATGAAATCCTCTGGAAAAAGAATACTGAATCTTGTCGAATGCAAAAAACAGCATCGGTTTTCTCATGAGTGAATATTCAAAAATATTCGACGAATAATCTGTAATTAATAAATCAACAATATAGAACAGATCATTAATATTCGGGTATTTTTTTACATCCAAGAATTTATCCGCATATTTTTTTCCAATCACAATATCTTTATTTACCCATGGATGCATTTTAAATAAAACTACATATTCATCTCCACAGATCTGATATAACTTTTCAAAATCGATCAATTCATACGGATAATATGCTGTTTTTTTATTTCTTCCACGGTAGGTAGGTGCAAAAAGTATGACTTTTTTACCTCTGCACATTGGAAACTGCTCATACAATTCTTTTATTTTTTCATTCCTATGCTGCTCATCCAAATACTCATCCATACGGGGCATTCCTGTTGGCAATACTTGCTCATCATTAATTCCCCATACTTCCGAAAAAAACGGTGCGATATTTTTTGAGCCAGCAATTCCGTACTTATATTGTCTGTGGCAGGACTGCGGTGAAGGACATCCTTCATGTCCCCAGCGACTGTAGCCTGATGATTTAAACCCTGCTCCTGCATGCCATAATTGAATCAGCGTTGTATCATCATCCAGTTTTAGCCAATCCAGTACCGGTGCATGATCGTCAATAAAAATAGTGCCGCTCTGTGCCAGTAATTTCATAAGACCAATCCAGCTTTTTTTACTTTGCGGCTCTGCCGCTGCAGGACGTGCAGAATACAATAACCGATATTGCTGATCCAGCTGTCTGTCAACCATTCTGTCTGAAACTGCTTTTAAATTTGATGCAATTTTCTGATCCTGTTCTGTCATAAAAAGGACTGTATTTTTTCGTCTGCTTTTATACAAAAATGAATACCATTTATATACTCTTCTTAAAACAGATCTGCTAGATAAATAGCAGTCTTTCAATGCTTTTATCAAATTTATTTTTTTGAGGAAGCTTGGATTCTGTGGAAATGTAACCCCTACTGCCCCTAATGCGATACAATGCATACGGAATGGCAGTGTATCCGTTCCATCTTCTATATAAAATGTAACATTGTAAGATTTTCCCCTTTCACCGTACAAAAAGTTTCTGGACATTGCTTCTAATTGATCTGCAATATCAGGACTGGTTTCACACTCTGCCAGAACACAATCTTTTTCACATACAAAAATACGATATGTTCCCCTCGGAATACAACGTAGGTCACCACTATTTGTTACATTAACATGAAGTTTGATGATATCTTCTTTCCTGCGTACATCGAACTTAACTCCACATCCCCCCAAATTATTTACCGCATAAAATTCCATCTTATCTATATCATACGTTTTCTGCCCGTCAATATGCAGCCTTACTGTAAGAATCAAGTGTATTCTTTCCCATTCAATATTTTCAATTGTCGCTGATACACCACTCTCATTGATTCTCCAATTCATTTTCTAACTCCTTTTTATCTATTCCATGTATTCCAAAAGACTGCACAATTATATCATACAAGCTATTTCACGTCAATTTATTCTACTCTCTCTTGAGTTTCCGTACTTTTATCCACAAAGCCCCGTTTTCATAATCATCGTCATAAACAACTTTCAAAAAATGCCCAAAATATAAGGAATCCTTTCCTGTTTTGTAGTAAAATTAAGGTGTCTAATCAAAAAGATACTAAACAAAAATCAGGAGGACTCCTTATGCTTAATTCTACAACAAATACTTATACTTTGAAACGGGAAATTTTAACTTTTTCAAATAAAATTTCAAAACACCTGTCCAAGCCGGACAAAAAGTTTTCTGCCGATATGACTTACGGTATGCTTGCTGCTGGAAGCTGTCTTTTAACCGATGTTGTGGAGCAGCTTCATGAAGATACTAAAAAGGTCAATTCTGTTGAACGGCTGACCAGACATTTAAACAATGGCACTTCCTTCACAGCACTTAAATCTTATCTTACTGCCATCCGTAAATGGGCTCCTCAGGAACCTGTCATACACATCGATGACAGCGACGTTGTAAAGCCTGACGGTTACAAATTTGAAGCTCTCGGACTTGTCAGGGATGGCTCGAAAAGTACTGCTTCCAAAACAGTTTATGAAAAAGGATATCATGTAACGGAAGCCTGTGTTCTCACTAAAAATAATCATCCTGTCAGTATCTTCTCGAAAATTCATTCCTCAAAGGAAAAGAACTTTACGTCCAACAATGATGTAACCTTTTCTGCAATGGAACGTGGTGCAGCTCTCTTTGGCAAAGCAACCTTTGCCATGGACAGAGGCTACGATGACAACAAGATGTTTCTGAAACTTGATGAACTGCAACAGGACTATGTCATCCGTCTTACTGCCAAAAGAAAACTCTTCTTCCACGGAAAATGGGTTCCTGCCACACAGCTTCGTAATCAGAGGAAGGGTAAGATCAAAACTACCCTGACATACAAGGGGCAAAAGCACGAAGCCTGTCTTTCCCATGTGAAGGTGCAGATCACTGCTTCAAAGAAAGATATTTATCTCGTACTGGTTTACGGCATTACGGAACATCCCATGATGCTTGCAACCAATAAGAAAATCAAATCCAGAGAAGACGTAGTAAATATCGCCCTGACTTACTTTTCCAGATGGCGCATTGAAGAATATTTCCGCTGTAAAAAGCAGATGTTTCAGTTTGAAAACTTCCGTGTGAGGAAGCTCGCTGCAATCAATGCCCTGAATTTTTATATTACCCTGTGCATGGCATTTCTGGCACATATGTCCATGAAATCAGAAACGCATGCCCTGAAGGCTGCAATCATACAGAAAGCAGACCCAATAAAAGAAAAAGTTCAGTTCAGCTATTACCGGTTAGCTAAAGGTATCTCCGGCATACTCTCGTATGCCAAAGAAGGCATCAGGCTGTGGTTTCGGACAAAACGTCCGTCATACCGTCAACTCTGCCTTAAGCTGACCGCTTAGATAGATAAAAGTATATTTCTCCCAAAGCCCGGCTCCGGTGGGGTTTATTAAAGTACCTCTATTCGTAAAACTGCTATTCCCAATGCTTCAAAAATCCGGCAGATTGGTGCTTTGGGAAGCTATGTTCATTTTAGAATTACATTCTGCGGAAACTCAAGTGCTTTACTGGCTACGGACGGAGCCAATGTAACCATTCAGAATGCAACGGTGACATCCTCCGCGCAGAACGGTAACGGTGTATTCAGCTATGGATCAGGAACGGTTGTAAATATTGCGGATTCTACAATTACAACGACAGCAGATAATTCCGGCGGTATCCAGACAACCGGTGGTGGAACAACCAATGCAAGCAACTTAACTGTTGAAACTTCCGGGAACTCTTCCGCAGCTATCCGGTCTGACCGTGGCGGTGGAACGGTCAATGTAAATGGCGGAACCTATACCTCCAATGGATATAATTCCCCGGCTGTTTATTCTACCGCAGCAATAACGGTTTCAGATGCAACACTTACGGCCAATAATTCCGAAGCACTTGTAATCGAAGGAAAGAATTCGATTACCCTAGATAACTGTACGGTGTACGGAAATATGAGTGACACGAAGGGAACAAGCTCCGATGAAAATGTCCATAATGTGATGATTTACCAGTCCATGTCCGGAGATGCAGACGTCGGAACGAGCATTTTCTCTATGACGGGTGGATCCCTTACCTCCAACAATGGAGATCTGTTCTACATTACCAATACGGCCTGTGAGATCGACCTTTCCGGTGTTCAGCTTACCAATCACGACAGTGATTCTTACCTGATGAATATTTGTGGAAACTCGGCATCCCATGGCTGGGGAACGGCAGGTGCAAACGGCGCACAGGTGGTATTTACCGCAGACCAGCAGGAACTTAACGGTGACATTGTTGTAGATACAATTTCTACTCTTACTATGACTTTGAAAGGAAACAGTACCTTTACCGGAACCATCAACATTGTAGACAATGCACAAAACGGAACTGCCGTTTCAGATAATGCAGTCCTTACAATCGAAGCCGGAAGCACTTGGAACCTGACCGGTGACTGTACCATCAGCAGCCTCACCAACAACGGAACCATCAATTTCAATGGATATACCATCACACTTGCCGATGGAACCGTACTTAGCTAAGCAGTAATTACCGGTATTTTGTTTAGACAAAATTAATTGGGCTCCCTTTCAATAAGAAGAGCAGATGAAGATTCAACCCGTTCTATTAGGATTAGGAATGGGTTGGATCTTTTTGTACATTGTAAAGGAAAATAAAAACGTAGAAAGTGTATACGTGATAAAGAGATTACCATGAAGTGACATAAAGCACGATATAATAATACAAAACATGTCATGATACAATGTTTTATGTTACAATGAGGTAGCAGATAAATAGGATTATTGAATTTGATAAATTGGAATTTACAGGGGAAATTGATAATGACAATAGAAGAAATTTTTAGTGATTTATATGATAAATATGGGGAAGATTTTAACTGGTATATGATTCCATTAACACAGGCTGATGGAGTGTTTGTTACTGAATTGAAAAATGAAATTGGGGAAGACCACTTCTTATATGACAAAAGAATTTGGGCAGTAGCAAAGTGTGAATCTAATGATGATATGTTATATGTTACTGACAACGGAAGGAATGCGGACATCTACTATATTTTCCATTTGACTTACTCAAAGCATAATTCTAATGGATTTCCGCGATATGAAGAATTAAAAGATGTATATGCAGTAAAAGCATTTATTGAGCAGTCCATAATTTGAAAATAAAATATAAACCACAACTTCCAGTCTGTACAAATAAAAAAGTTAGAACTTTCTAAAAATATTACAAACAGTCTCATTGCATAGATGTTATAAACAGATTATCCTTAAAGAAGGAGGTGACAAAATGGCGAATGAAAATAAAAAAGATTTTAACGTTATGTTGCACGACAATAAGGATATGCCAAAATTTCAGACAATTACAGACCAGAAAAGTATTGAAAAATATGGTGGAAGTAAAATGTATTTTGCGCCGCCAATTGACTATGACAAGGTAATGAAAAAAATCCCTTATGGTAAAGTAATTACTGTTGGAAAGATACGCGAATACTTTGCAAAGTTAAATGGTGCTGATTTTACAGAACCTATTACAGCGGGAATTTTTGTTTCTATTGCAGCGTGGGCAAGTTATCAGCGTACAGACGATGAGACACCTTATTGGAGAACATTGAAAGCCAACGGTGAACTCAATGAAAAATATCCAAACGGTATTGAAGCACAAAAAGAAAAATTAGAAGCGGAGGGCCACACCATTCTGCAAAAAGGTCGTAAAAACATACGCTACTATGTAAAAGATTATGAGAAGTTTCTTTTTGAATTGAAATAGGTAAATTCCAATTTTACAAATAAGGCAAATTAGGACTTGTTGAGAGTTATGATATATTTAAGTAGTTTCAGGTTAAGTGACAGAAAAGTAAAGAATCCGAATATTTATCCCTACAATGTATTTAGAGGAAAATATATCGAGCCATTTGTTTTTAGCCCTATAACTGTTCTTTATGGGAACAATGGTTCTGGTAAATCAACACTCTTAAATATTATAGCCAACTGTTTGGAACTAAAAGGAAAAGAGCATGCAACAAGTAATTCTTATGGAATCGTTAATTATTGTAGTTCGTTTTCTAGTGAATGTTCATATACTTTTGGGGAAGATGATTTTGGAAACACAATAAGAAATATACCAACCAATAGCCGGTATATAAAAAGCGAAGATATATTGTATGAAATTAAGAAGATACAACAAAAGCAGGTATTATCCTATGGTATGGAATATGATTATGTTAAGAGAGGGATGTCTTTACCTGAAGTAAAGAAATTTTTAGCATCAAAAGAAGGGCGTAAGCAGGAAGAGTATATAAAATTTGCACAGGAAAAATATTCTAACGGAGAGACATCCATTCAATATTTTGAGGAATACTTACAACCGGATGCATTGTATTTATTAGATGAACCGGAGGTGTCACTTTCGCCTGCCAATCAGGTTGCGTTAGCAGAAGAAATTAATAAAATGGCAAGGCTGCTGGAGTGTCAATTTATTATTGCAACACATTCGCCATTTATGCTTGGAACATTAAACACAAAAATATATAATCTTGATACGGAAGGGTATGATGTTACGAAATGGAGTGATTTGGATAATGTGTGATATTTTTACGATTTCTTCAAAAAACATGAAAATGAATTTAAATAAATATACGCTCATAGCGTAATACCAAAAAGTTTAACTTTTGCAGAGCAGCATTGCGAAAACGATGTTAGCTCTGTTTTTCTTTATACAAGATATGAAGTAATTTTGAACTATTTTGTGTCGGTGAAACATTTTGGGGTTCAGTATAGGAGTTGAATCTGTTTTATATTAAGAGGATTGTTAACAGTGACTATTTACTGTAAATCTGGATATAACGAGAAAGATATATATATTGACAATGA
>OHHY01000763.1_pt1 | contig 13941 bp, 10 predicted proteins | sample 1568101 | NCBI WGS metagenome assembly OHHY01 (sample SAMEA3879605, study PRJEB24766) | human gut metagenome | biome: human-associated habitat; feature: feces | place: USA | collected 1985/1987
TTGGCATCATCCAGCCATTTTTCTACTTCTTTACCGGTCAGACCTTTAGCAGCCAAATCAACCAACATCAAGTGGTTGTCCGTACCACCGGAAACAATATCAATGCCGCGCTTCTGCAATCCCTTGCAGAGAGCCTGTGCATTATCAATAATACGTTTTCCATACTCTTTAAAACTTGGGTCTAACGCTTCTTTGAAGCAAAGTGCCTTAGCAGCAATCACATGCATCAAAGGACCACCCTGAATACCAGGGAAAATTGCTTTATTTAACTTATGCTCCGTAGCAAATTCTTCAGAAGAAAGAATCATACCGCCACGAGGTCCACGCAGTGTTTTATGTGTTGTCGTTGTCGTTACATGAGCATATGGAATCGGGCTTTCATGATAACCGGAAGCAACCAGTCCAGCAATATGAGCCATATCTACCATCAGATAAGCACCAACTTCATCTGCGATTTCACGAAATCTCTTGAAATCAATCTTACGGCAGTAAGCACTTGCACCGGCAATAATCATTTTCGGTTTGCACTCTTTGGCAATGCGCTCTACTTCGTCATAATCAATAAATCCTGCGTCATTCACACCATACGGTACGATGTGATAATAGGTTCCGGAAATATTTGCCGGGCTTCCATGAGAAAGATGTCCGCCGTGGTCAAGGTTCATTCCCATAACCGTCTCGCCCGGTTTAACCAAAGCAAAGAATACAGCCATGTTTGCCTGGGCACCGGAATGTGGCTGAACATTTGCGTAAGTACAGCCAAACAGTTTTTTTGCGCGGTCTCTTGCCAAATCTTCTACGATGTCCACATACTGGCATCCGCCGTAATAACGTTTTCCCGGATAACCTTCTGCGTATTTGTTTGTCAGTGTGCTTCCCATAGCAGCCATTACGGCTTTGCTGACAAAGTTTTCTGAAGCAATTAACTCAATGTGGTCATTCTGACGACCGGTTTCCTGTTCCATTGCTTTTGCCAATTCAGGATCGGCATTTTTTACCTCATCAAATGAATACATAAATTCTCTCCTTTTTTATTTATTGTTAAGCGTTTTACGCCTCATCAATTGCTTTTCCGATATCATGTCTCATATACTTATTTGAAAAATCAATCCAGTTGGTCGCTTCATAAGCATTCTTTCTTGCCTCTTTCAAATCTTTTCCCTTTGCCGTTACACCAAGTACGCGGCCGCCATTTGTCACGATGCCCTCATCCGTAAGCTTCGTGCCGGCATGGAATACATAATAACCATCTTTACCATCAAAGTTTTCAAAACCTGTGATTACTTTGCCTTTTTCGTAATGCTCCGGATAGCCATCGGAAGCAAGTACAACACAAACCGCTGCATTGTCCTCAAACTGAAGGTCAATTTCATCAAGTTTACCATCGATGCAGGCATTCATCACATCAATAATATCATTTTTCATACGTGGAAGAACGACCTGAGCCTCCGGATCACCAAATCTGGCATTGTACTCTAATACTTTTGGTCCATCTTCTGTAAGCATCAAGCCGACAAACAAAATTCCGACAAAATCTCTGCCTTCTTTTTTCATCGCATCCATCGTAGGCTGATATACTTTTTCCTCACAGAATTTCTGAACTTCATCCGTATAAAACGGACTTGGTGAGAAAGTACCCATTCCACCGGTGTTCAATCCTTTATCACCATCTTTGGCACGTTTGTGATCCTGTGCACTTGTCATTGGTTTAATATGTGTACCATCACAGTAACAAAGCACGGATACCTCACGTCCGGTCATAAACTCTTCAATAACAATTTCATTTCCGGCATCACCAAACTGCTTGTCTAACATCAATGTCTTAACACCGGCTTTTGCTTCTTCTAAGTTGTTGCAAATCAAAACACCTTTTCCAAGTGCAAGCCCGTCCGCCTTCAAAACGATTGGCATTTTTGCCGTCTCAAGATAAGCCAGTGCCTCATCCGGATTCGTAAAGTTCTCATAGGCTGCCGTAGGAATGTTGTATTTCTTCATCAAATCTTTTGAAAATGCTTTGGATCCTTCGATAATCGCTGCATTTTTTCTCGGTCCGAACACGCGGAGCCCACGTGCCTCAAACACATCAACCACACCGCCTACCAATGGGTCATCCATACCGATAATCGTCAAATCAATCTGATTTTTTTCTGCAAAATCAGCTAGTTTGTCAAATTCCATTGCGGTAATATCAACACACTCTGCAATCTGTCCGATTCCGGCATTTCCCGGCGCACAATATATTTTTTCCACTTGATTACTTTTTGCTACACTTGCTGCAATGGCATGTTCACGGCCACCGCTTCCTACAATAAGAACTTTCACGAGATATCCTCCTAACTGTTATTTACGTTTTACAATTCCATCCACAATTTCTAATTTACCATTGGCAATCAAATCAATCGCTTCCGGAAGAATTTTCCATTCTGCCTGTTCCATCACACGTTTCTGCAACACTTCCGGCGTGTCATCATCAAGCACTTCTACTGCTTTTTGTGAAATAATCGGACCGCTGTCGGTTCCCTCATCAACAAAATGAACTGTTGCCCCTGTCACTTTATTTCCTCTTGCCAAAACGCTTTCATGCACCTTAAGTCCATAATATCCGGCACCGCAGTGCGATGGAATCAACGATGGATGAATATTTATGATACGGCCTTCAAACGCTTTTACAAAATTCTCCGGCAAAATCACAAGATACCCGGCTAATACAACTAAATCAATCTGTTTGTCATTTAAACAGCGAATCAGTGCTTCTCCAAAAGCATTCCGGTCTTCGTAATCTTTTGGAACAAGGACTTCCGATGAAATCCCTGCCTTTTTCGCACGCTCTAAGGCATACGCCCCCGGCTTATTACTGATAACCAGCGCAAGCTCCGTATTTGTAATCGTGCCCGCCGCTGCTGCATCAATAATTGCCTGAAGATTTGTTCCGCCACCGGATACACAAACGGCTGCTCTTAGCATAACGTAATTCCTTTCTCGCCATCTACGATTTCACCCATGATGTAAGGTGTCTCTCCGGCTGCTTTGATTGCCTCAACGGTTTTATCTACGTCCTGCTTATCTACTGCTGTAATCATACCAACACCCATGTTATATGTATTAAACATTGCCTCTTCTGCAATTGAGCCATCGGATGCAAGCATTTTGAAAATAGGCGGAATCACAAAACTATCTTTCTTAATTTTTGCATGAGTTCCCTCTTTTAACATTCTCGGAATGTTCTCATAGAAACCGCCGCCGGTAATATGACTGCATGCTTTAATCCGCACGCCTGCCTCTTTAATCTGACGGAGTGCTTTGACATAAATCTTTGTCGGAGTAAGAAGTGTCTCACCCAACGTCAAATCACTTTCGAGAGATTCATATTTCTGGTTTAATGTTTCTTCCTTCATGGAAAATACACTGCGGACCAGTGAATAACCATTACTGTGAATACCGGAAGAAGCCATACCTACTAAAACATCGCCGGCTTTCAAATCTTTGCCGGTAATCATATCTTTTTTATCTACGATACCAACAGAAAATCCTGCTAAATCATACTCGTCAATCGGATAAAAACCAGGCATCTCAGCTGTCTCTCCACCAATCAGTGCGGAATCTGCCTGACGGCATCCGTCGGCTACACCACTTACAATTCTCGCAATTTTTTCCGGCTCATTTTTACCGCATGCAATATAATCCAAGAAAAACAGCGGTTCACCACCGGCACATGCAATATCATTTACGCACATTGCCACACAGTCAATACCAATCGTATCATGCTTATCCAAAATGAAAGCCAATTTAAGTTTTGTTCCTACACCATCTGTGCCGGAAACCAATGTTGGTTCTTCCATGCCAACAAACTTTTTCATCGAAAATGCACCCGAAAAACCACCGATATCCGTCAATACTTCCGGTCTCATAGTCGATGCAATGTGCTCTTTCATCAGCGATACTGCCTTATAACCTGCCTCAATGTCAACTCCTGCTTTTTTGTAATCCATCTTTGAAATTCCTCCTATATATTGTGCATATCAAAATTCATTGTACCATCTTTTGTACTATCGGTCAACGAATCTTAAATTTCATTTTTTTCGTACCAGAATAATTGCCGACACCTTTTACATAAAGAAGTGCCGTACCTTTTTTCTTGTTTTTCCGATAAGAAAGAATGTAATCTCTTTTTTTCTTTAACTTCTTTCCGCCAAGTTTCACCGTTACTTTCGGCTTAACAGCCTTACCGGTACGTGCATAAACTGCTTTCAAGCCGGTAACACTTGCTTTTTTCACAGAGGCACGGACAATCGTAAAGGAAGCCGTCAATGTACCGGAATAATTGCCTTTTCCAGTGACAACAATGCCGGCAGATCCACGTTTTTTATTGTTTTTATAAAGTAATGTATAATCGGTATTGTTCCTCAAAATCTTACCATTCCAAACAACCTGAATCAAAGGTTTCACCTGTTTTCCGGTATAACTGTATTTTGCTTTACATCCAGTAATTACCGCACTTGCCATTGTCTCCGGACGAATGGTAAAGGTTTTCGTAAGTGAATTTGTATAAACACCTTTGCCACAAATCACTACTTTTGCAGTACCAACATTTTTGTTTGATAAGTAGGTTACGGAATAATCCAAATCCTGCACAAGCTTAACTCCATTTAACGAAACAGTAAACGAAGGGGTCAGAGCAGTTCCGCTGTAACGATAGCTTCCAAGGGAAGATACTGTCGCTTTCGCAATGGAGAACTCCAATTTTGAAAGTGACGTCTCCGCTGTTTCCAATGTAGTCAAATTTGCCACATAAGCTTTCTGTGCCTCACTGAGCGCATCATAGGCCTTTCTTGCACTCTCAATGCGGTCTTTTGCCTTTGCATTCACCGTACCAATCTGATTGATCAATGAGGATACACGGAGTGCTGCATTCATATTTTCTGCATCTAACTGCCTCTCAATAGCCTCTAACTGATTCAAATAAGAACTTCCAAAATATCTCTTCTGACGATCCGTCATCTGCTCGTAGTCTGCGCGGAGTTTTTTCACCGTATCCTCATCTAACAGAGAATAACCGCCCTCTCCGCTCCGGAGTGTATCAACCTGAATACGCAGGGCACTTGCCACCTGTACATCGGCATTAATCTCACGAAGAGAATCAATATTATAAATAGCTGCCTGTTTGTCCTCATCCAAAGACGCATATGCATTTAAAAGACTCTCAATCTGCAATTTCTTCGAACACATTAAAGCATCTTCCGTCTCTTCAATCTGTCGAATACTTTTAAGCATTTCCAAACGGTCGGTTGCTTCATCCAGTGTTGACAGATTCGAAATCAAATCCGATATATCACAAATTCCGCTGTAAGAATTAACAAATAAACGATAGGATTTGTATGCCTGCTCATAACGTTTGGTGAAATCTTCAAATTCATCATCCGACGCTGCCGTACCAATATCTGTAATCTGTTTTTTTACTTCCTCACAGTTTGTATTTAACAATACGGCATTGTTCATCTTTTTCACAAGTTCAGGTGCCACCAAATCCTGCTCATCCGCAGTAAGTTCCTGATTGTAGTAGCGGTAAGCACGAAGTGCCGCGGTAAGTTCTGTTTTATTCTTCGGCGTTTCTGAGGTCAATGCAATCATTTCCTCAAAGGTCTCAATGTTGCGGTACTGAGTCAGCACATACTGAATTGCCTCTCCACGGTAATAGTCGTAAACCGAAAGCGAAAAATTGCTGGCCGCGCCGGCATCTACTGCATCCTGCAATACATCCAGTTTTTCTTTTACGGTATCGTCAAGAACATCATAGACACCTAAATCATCATACGCCTGCTCAACGTCTGCGATAATATTTGCTTTTTCATATTTCTCGTAATTTTCAAACAAGGAATTTTTCATTGCTTTGATTAAACAGTCTGCATATTTTGTATAACGGCGGAGTTCCGCAAATTTACTTTCATACAATCCATAGGCTGTTTTTGCGGACTGAACATCTTCTAAAAATAAGTTATAATCACCGGCAGAAGCATCTGCCTTTAGCATTTCAATTCGTAAAAATGCGCGATCTGCACTGTCTACCAGTTCCAAAAGTTCGCGAATCTGATTCAGTGCATTCACATCATCCGCATCCACTGCCGCTTTTATGTGAGCAGAAGCATTTGCATAACTCTCACTTGCCGTCTTATAATTTTCTCTTGTTAAAGGCCTTGCTAACATGGCATCTACTGCTGTATGAATCGGTGCTGCCAGTTCCTCTAATGCCGCATTCTGTGCATCGGCATAATCCTGATAGAATTTCTGCACGGACTGATAACGGGTAACGGTCTCTGTTGTTGTCTCATCCTCTCCCGGTACCTCCGATGTCGTCTTTGTGGCAACATACGCATCCAATGTGTCAATCTCAGATGTGCTAAGCCCCGTTTGAAGTAATTTTCCTAATTTATCCACTTCATCTGCCAGTTCTTCCGAAAATGTGTAATCTTCCGGCGCAGGTGCAGCAGTCAATATAGTATCAATACAAAGTTTTGCCTGCTCAAGTGCCGAAACTTCCTCTGCCGAAACCGGCATCACCGGCAGAATACTTATCATCATCAATAGTGCACTCCATAAAGCAATCCATTTTTTCAATCTCATCATCCTCCATATTCCTATGCTTTCTCAACATCTGTTATTGGATGTTACAACAATATATTTTACCTTGTATTTGAAAAAATAGCAATAAGAAATCCTTTTCTTTCTATGAATTTTCTGATACAATAGGCAAGGAAGATAAAATTACAAAGGAGGTACACGAAAATGTCAAAGAAAAGAGGTTCTTTGCTTTCTTATCGCCCGGATATTAAAGTGGTAGATGCTACTCTTCGGGATGGAGGACTTGTGAATGATTTCCGTTTTACAGAAGATTTTGTACGTGATTTATACGCTGCGAATGTTGCAGCTGGCATAGATTATATGGAATTTGGCTATAAAGCATCCAAAGATATTTTTGACCCGAAAGATTTCGGACCATGGAAATTCTGTGAAGAGGCTGACCTTCGCAACATCGTTGGTGACAACGATACGGATATGAAAATTGCTGTTATGGCAGACGTTGGCCGATGCAATTACAAACGTGACATTATCCCACGTGAGGAAAGTGTCATTGATCTGGTTCGTATTGCAACATACATCAATACCATTCCGGCAGCTCTTGATATGATAAGACACTGCAAAAATATGGGCTACGAAACAACGATTAACATTATGGCGATTTCCAACGCAAAGGAATCAGAAATCACAGAAGCACTGCAGCTGATTGGAGAAAGCGAAGTCGATGGTATTTACTTAGTAGACAGTTACGGCTCTCTCTATATGGAGCAGATTGATGACTTATCTGACCAATATTTGGAGGCAGCCGAAAATACTGGTAAATTTACCGGTATACATGCACATAACAACCAGCAGTTAGCCTTTGCCAACACAATCACCGCTCTTACCAGGGGTGTCAGCTACTTAGACGCCACTGTAAACGGCATGGGCCGCGGTGCCGGAAACTGTGCCAGCGAGCAGTTGTTAGGATTTTTGAAAAATCCTAAGTATGATATTATTCCGCTTCTTAAGTTTTTGGAAAAACATATCGTGCCCTTAAAAGAGTCCGGTGTTGTCTGGGGATATAACATTCCCTATCTTTTGACCGGTCAGATGAACCGTCACCCGCGTTCTGCGATTGCGGCAACAAAGGAAAAACGCACTGACTTTCTTAACTTTTACTTAGAATTAGGTGATAAAGACTGATCTCCGATTTCAAAAAGAGGCATATCCTTTGATATGCCCCTTTTTTTGATTTCTTATTTTGCAATGTGTGCCTCGACATTTTTCTTTGTTTGCTGCAAATTTGTTTCTAATCGCTTTAACTCCGTGATGGCTTGTTTTGCATCCTCTTCTGTCGTATCCTCAATCTTTTCATCTACCTTTTTTGACATCGACGTAAGTTTATCTTTCATCTTTGCAAAATCAGCATCTGCCTCAATGTGATTTTTCTGAATCATCGTCTCAATTTCCTTGTATAACGATAACACCTGGCTTTTCTTTGTCTGCACTTCTTTTTTGGTCTCCTCCGTAACAGAATCTGACTGACATCCCGTCACACTTACAACCATAAGTGAAAGACTCAAGAAAAGACTCACTAATTTCCTTTTCATGTCATCCATCCTTTCCTATCACTGCTTTTCCCAGAAAGTACCTTCTCTGGTATCTTTTAACACAATCCCTTTTGCTAGCAATTCCTCGCGGATTGCATCAGCTTTTGCGAAATCTTTTGCTTTTTTTGCTTCTTTTCTCTCTTCTATTTTTTTCTCAACATAAGAAGCCAGTTCATCGTCCACATCTGCCTCTTTTTCTTCCCACGCTTTCTCTAGCTGCAAAGAAAGTACTTCATCCATGCTCTGCACTAACACACGTTTCGAAGCATCCGAAAGTTCTGCCTTTAACATATCATATAAAACAGTAATTGCCGAACTGGTGTTAATATCATGAGAAAGTGCCTCTGCAAATTTCATCTTCCATTCTTCGCACGCAGCCGTACCCACTTCTCCATCTGTTGATAGATTGGCAATTCTCTTTACTAACTTATCATACGCACTTACTACATTATCCAGTGCATCCCACGAAAATTCAAGCGGCTTGCGATAATGTGACTGTAAACAGAAGAAACGGTATGCCATCGGATTATATCCTTTTTCCTCTAAAAGAGAAACTGTCAAAAATTCACCCTTTGACTTACTCATTTTCCCATTCTTCGTATTTAAATGATTGACATGGAACCAGTAATTACACCACTTATGACCGATATAGGCCTCGCTCTGGGCAATCTCATTCGTATGGTGAGGAAAAATGTTATCGACACCACCACAGTGAATATCCATATATTCTCCCAAATGTTTCATACTAATGCAGGAGCACTCAATATGCCATCCCGGATAACCAACGCCCCAAGGGCTGTCCCACTTCAATTCCTGATTATCAAACTTCGATTTGGTAAACCAAAGAACAAAGTCTGTCTTATTTCTCTTATTTGTATCTTCTTCAACATCCTCGCGGACACCAACCTGCAAATCCTCTTCATTCTGAGAAGATAAAACATAATAATTATCCAATTTTGAGGTATCAAAGTACACATTCTCTCCTGCAATATAAGCATATCCTTTTTCCAAGAGCACCTCAATCATGTGAATAAATTCCGGAATACAGTTTGTCGCAGGTTCTACAACATCCGGACGTTTGATGCTCAACTTTTCGCAGTCAGCCATGAATGCATCCGTGTAAAAGCGGGCGATATCCATAACTGTCTTATGCTCTCTTTTCGCTCCCTTTAGCATCTTGTCTTCCCCGGTATCACCGTCACTTGTCAAATGTCCGACATCCGTAATATTCATGACGCGTTTTACATCGTAGCCAACATAACGCAGGTATTTTTCAAGTACATCTTCCATAATGTAACTGCGAAGATTTCCAATGTGTGCAAAATGGTACACCGTCGGTCCACAGGTATACATCGCAACTTTTCCTTCTTCGTTTGGCACAAACTCATCCACTGACTTTGTCAAAGTATTATATAAATACGTTTTGATATCCATCATTGCTCTTTGTCTCTCTTTCTAACTTTTTTGCTTTTCTTCCATTATAAAAAGCACCTGAACATTTTTCAAGTGCTTTTTATGAATCTTATCATTTTGCCAGTTTTTCAATGCCTTTAAACTTTTTAATGATATCGTCTACCGACAATTTATCGACAAGGAAATAATCCATGCCGTTTTTCTCTACCCGGTAAAAGTTAATTCCGTCATAAGGCAGGTAACGAACAGTTACATCACGGTTATTCTCGTGGTACACAATTGTGAGGACCGGCTTACTGCTCTTTGGTTTTACTTTATTATCCGCTTTTCCGGAATACTCAAGCAGATAAGCAAGTGAATACGGCGATAAGAAGTCTCTCTCGTCATCAACTGAAATCTTCTTGCCATTTAATGTCCAGATATTCTTCACACTGCTATCCGTTGCATTATTAACTGCAGTTCCGCTTTCGGTTGCCGCAGCAGTCGGTGTTGCAGTTGTCTTTGAAGTATCCTTTTTCACGGTTTTACGTGTTACAGAAAGTGTTGTATTGCCGTATGTGACATCATATCCTTTTATGCTTGTCGCAAGTACAGAATACACACAGTGGTCCATATTGGTATAGGCATCAAGTTTTGTAATCTTTTCAATCGTGTCCGAACTCATCGTATACACATTCCGGCTTCCTTTTTCACAGACGTAATACGAATCTTTTGTCTTTTTCCCAATCAAAAGATTTAACGACTTATACATTCTTTTGTTCTCCGGAATGATATAGGAAGCATCCGAAGAAGATGAGGACGAAGACGAATCGGACACCATAGCATTTGGTGTTGCCGTAGCTGTCGGTGTATAACCATCCTTTGGCTGGTAGAAATCTACCGTAATCGCAGAAGTTGGCGAATCCAGTCCGTATTTCTTAAGGCTCTTGCAGTCATACTCCACCATTTTCTCATATTTCAGAACCGTAAAGTAACCAAGCACTGAACTCCACTCCGACTGACTGGTTGCCAGTGGTTTCTCATACGGTGCCGTAATATTCCAGTTCGAGTAAAAATCAACTTTTTCTGCATCCGTCACCTTTTTCGCTGCAAAATCATTGCCTTTTTTATTCTTTACAGAAAATGCAGTCAAATAATCATCATCAATTTCAGGTAGTGTATCCATCTTGATGAAACTAATCTCATCTACGTTAAATGCCGTAATCATTGCGGTATTCAAGCAGTAAATTTCATCATGTCCTGAACATTTTGCGTAGTAGCCCATATCTGATTTTGGCACCTCACTTCCAATCTGATACTGATAGGAAGCGCCGTCTTTTGTCTCAATCGCAATTGTAAATGCCGGTGTTTTCAAACCGTAGTCGGAAAGATTTCCGGATTTAGCTGAAAACTTCTGTGTTGCTTTCACCGGATTAACATTTTTTACCATAGAAGATATCGTATCATCCGATACCGGAGCACTTTCTTTTCCGTCAATCTTCCATGTCCCCTTTTTCTTCTGGGAAAGTTTCCACGCCTGTTTACCTTTCTTTGTCAAGGTAATCGAAGAAATGTTATCAGACGTAATGGTATCCAATGTAATTTTTGCATTGTCCGAACCGGAATCCGTTGAGTTCGATTCACTTGTCGAACTGCTGTCTGCATCTTTGTCTGATGATTTACCGCGTGGAATCACAAAATAAAGGACCAAACAAATAATCAGTACCACCACAAGGGCAATCATCGTAATGGCATTCTTTTTCTTACTTGACATTATTTTTTCCTCCTTCGGTTCCAAATCAGGAATCCGCAAAGCAGCAGGGCAAGTGGAAGAACTACAACAAGCAAAGCTGTCCAGAAGGTAATATCACCGGAGTTTAACTGTACTGTCTCTTCTAAGAGGGAGCGGTCCGGAATATTTAATACTTTAATCTCATCTCCGCCATCACCGACAAGCCACTTCAGGGCGTTTACTAAAATTGCACGGTTATTGTACTGCTCTGCCATCTGGGTACCGATAATACTTGTTGTTGAGCCATAACTGCTGTTTGGCACATCCATAAAGGCAACGGAACCAATCGCAAAAATCTTCGTTGCATGGCCTTCACCCTTTGTATTTTCCGCATATTTATCTTCTGCGGTCATCGCTACACTAAAAGGTCCTGCCTGGTCACTGTCTTTTTTCTCCAAATCCTGTGTATCTTCTTTATCACTGATTTTGCGTGCATAGGATTTATCCGATGTCGACAAAACCGATTGAACGGTCAATGTGCTTCGCACTTTCTTATCCGCCGTCATTCCTTTACTGTACCAGGAAAGAACGTCTTTTGTGCTCAAATCCGATGTCAAATCACTGTCTTTACTTACCTGCGGTGTCAAAAGCATATAGGCACTGCTTCCATAAGAAGCAAAGTAATTATCCGGATCAAGTACATAACCGGACTGGACATTAATGCCGTAATCTTTTAACAGCTTATTGTAGTACGGTGTATCCACTGTATAATTCAGCAAAAAGATTGCCTTTCCGCCATTTTTCAAGTAAGTACTCAGATACTTATACTCGTTTTCTGTAATATCGGCAGCAGGACTGTACAAAATAAGCAAGCTGCAGTCATCCGGCACTTTTGTATTTTTCGTCAAATCAAAGTCTTCCTTCTCCAATCCGTTTTTCGAGAGAAGTTCTGTAAAGTCATCATTTAAGGACTGCATGCTGTGACCGCCGCCCACGTAAACTTTCTTTGTATTTTTTAATGTTACTTTCTGAATTGCCGACGTAACTGCCGACTCTAACTTCAAGGATTTTGGAACCTGCTCCATAGAACCGGAAGAAGTGTCATACGTCATTTCAATCATATCACTCTGAAATGACAAATACTGTGATTTTCCGTTTTTGTTATTCACCACAATCATGTCATTATCCTGCACACTCTCGCTTGTGTATTTTTTCGCAAAGTTCGGATAAAGAACCGGGTTCTTCTTCTCAACCTTCACCGTTCCCAAACCATCGTAAAGTTTAATGATATTCTCGACATTAATCGTCTTTGTATAAGAACTCGTCTGTGCCTCATGTCCATCTTCCACCAAATAATAAATGGTAATGTCATCCTTTAATCCTTTGACATACGAAATCGTATCGGATGACAGGGAATACAAATAATCCGAGTTCATATCTTTTGACCAGTTCATTCTGGCAATTACAACATTAACAAGCACTACTACGGCAAGCACAATTACCATCGTAATTGTCTGAAAACTCCCCATCTTAAATTTACGGCTTGCAAATTTTTTCTTTTCATTTTTATTCCTGCTCATGATATCCTCCTTTTCCACGCATCCTAATTATAGCGTTGTTTCTTAATTCTCTGAATCGTAAAGAATACAAACAGAAAACTAACACTCACATAATATAACATCGCGCTCACATCCAAAATACCATATGTGAAGTTTGTGTACCGGTCCGTAAATGAAATCGCACTTAACACGTTGTACAGCAAACCATCAAAATGGGATGAGAAAAAGAAATACAAAACAAACAAGACAATTTCAGCCACAAGTCCAACAAGCGCCGAAACCCATTTGTTATGAATCCAAAAATTCAAGGCAAATGCCAGCAAAACAATTAAGGCTGCGAAGAAACATACCATAAAAATTTTGCTGGATGGAAGCATATTTGCAAGACTTGTCATCAGCATCGTGAAAATATTGATAACACCAATAGCAACGGCTGCAATCACCTGACTCTCCGTCAAAGAAGAAACAAACACGCCAATGGCAATGTAAGCACATCCCATCAAAAAGAAGCCAAGCGTGCTGCCATAAGCAACCGCATAATTTACCGTGTAAGAAGTACTTCCCTCTTCTGCTACGCTGCGCACTAAATTCTGTAAAATAATCGGATAAAGTGACACAATCAAAAGACCAATTGCAAATAATGTAACTAACGCTAAATATTTTCCAAGTACGACTTTATTAATCGAAATTGGTGACGTATATAACAACTGGTCCGTTTTCTGATGTTTCTCGTCCGCCATACTTTTCATCGTAAGTACCGGAATCAGGAGCAGAATAAAGAAAATCTCAATGGCTCCATAAACGGTAGAAAAGTTCAGCGAACCACCGGACAAATTATACAGGAAGAAAAACAATCCGGTCAGCACCAAGAAAAACGCCAGAAACACCCACGCAATGGCAGATGTAAAATAGGACTTTAATTCCTTTTTATAAATCGCTCTCATCTTATTTTCCCTCCTTTTTTCTTCTGCGGCTGTTTCGCTCCGCCATCTGACGGCTGCCATTTCCGGTCAGGCGAATGAAGGTTTCCTCAAGAGAAGGCTCCTTCGTATGCATTTCCAAAATAGCACATTTATTCTCAGCTAGCGCATAA
>OHHY01000778.1_pt1 | contig 13748 bp, 17 predicted proteins | sample 1568101 | NCBI WGS metagenome assembly OHHY01 (sample SAMEA3879605, study PRJEB24766) | human gut metagenome | biome: human-associated habitat; feature: feces | place: USA | collected 1985/1987
ATAGGGAAAAGATTCAGTATCTGAAAAACGGAGCGCGCAACAATGAAGATTCTGGCCAGCGCCTGCCTGCTGGGCGAAAACTGCAAATACAGCGGCGAAAACAATTACAATCAGGCGGTTTGCGATTTTGCGCGGGGGCATCAGGTGGTTCCGGTCTGCCCGGAGGTGCTGGGCGGCCTGCCCACACCGCGGTGTCCGGCGGAAATCGTGCAGGGAGTTGTCACGAACAAAGAGGGCATCAATGTGGACCGGGAGTTCCGGGCAGGTGCAGCGAAAGCCCTTGCCATTGCAAAAGAAAATGGGGTGGAGCTTGCCATCCTGCAATCCCGCAGCCCCAGCTGCGGCGTGAAGGAAATCTACGACGGAACGTTTTCCGGGACAAAGATTCCCGGACAGGGCGTTTTTGCCAAGATGCTTATGGACGAAGGCATCCGTGTTCTGGATGCCGGGGAATTGCCTAAAATTATCTTGAAAAATGAGGACGGAAAATGTCAATCAGACTGATTTGCAGCGATATTGACGGTACGCTGCTGCAATACGGCAGGAAAGAGCTGGAAGGCGAGATCTTTGAGCAGATACGGGAGCTGCATCGGCGCGGCATTCTGTTTTGCCCGGCATCCGGTCGGCAGTATACCAGCCTGTGCAAGCTCTTTGCACCGGTGGCGGACTGCTGTGTGTTTCTCTGCGAAAACGGCGGAGTGATCTATAAGGACGAACAGTGCATCGCCAAGAATCCGATGCCCCGTGCATTGGCCGAAGAAATCGCCAACGACCTGTGGACCCGCAGCGACGGGCAGGGCGAAGTGATGCTCTCCGGTCAGAATACCGCCTACCTGATGGAGCGGGGTCTGGGAATGCTCCAGCGCATCCAGTTCATCGGGAACAACTATCAGATCATTCATGCCCCGTCTGAGGTGCCGGAGGAGATCACAAAAGTATCGGTGTATCTGCACGAAGGCGTAGAATCTTACACGGAACGGTTTGTCCCACGATGGAAAGAGGCGAACTGCGCTGTGGCAGGGCCGTACTGGATCGACACCACCTTTGCCAACAAGGGCATCGGTGTGCGCAGCATCTGCAAGACTCTGGACATCGACCTTGCCGATGTGATGGCTTTTGGCGACAATTATAACGATGTGTCGATGCTGGACATTGTGGGTGTGCCCTACATTATGGATGGTGCCGCCGCACCGCTGCGGGAAAAGTACCCGAACCATACACCCCGCCCAGAGGATGTGCTGCGGGAGTTCTTGAAGCAGAACTGAATTTTGCACGCATGTGTGCAAAATTCAAAATGATACGATATAAGGAAATATTTTGACATGACGAAAGTGCTTTTCATCTGCCATGGCAACATTTGCCGCAGCCCAATGGCCGAATTTATAATGAAAGACCTTGTGGCCAAAGCTGGGCTTTCTGACCAGTTTGAAATCACATCCGCGGCCACCAGCACCGAGGAGATCGGCAACCCGGTCTATCCGCCCGCCCGGCGGAAGCTGGCCGAGCACGGCATCTCCTGCGCGGGCAAGACGGCCCGGCAGATGACCCGGCGGGATTACGAAACCTACGATTACCTGATTGCCATGGATCACAACAACCTGCGCAACATGGCGCGTTTTGTGGGCAGCGACCCGGAGCATAAAGTGTCTCTGCTGATGGAGCATACCCGCCGCCCCGGCGATGTGGCCGACCCATGGTATACCGGGGACTTTGAAGCTACCTGGCAGGATGTGCTGGAAGGCTGCACGGCCTTGTTGGAAGAACTGCGCTGACAGGAGAATTTTATGACAGAGCGTTATTGTGAAGGTGAACGGTTTGCTGACCTGTCGTTCACCGAGGAGACTTTTGAGGACTGCGACTTTACCGATTGCGTATTTGCGGATTGCTCTTTTACCAAGTGCGAACTGGATCATACCACGCTGAATGAGTGCAAATTCGTGCGGTGTGAGATCACAGGTCTGCGCAGCACTCATTCTTCGGTGCAGTCGCTGGATTTTGAGGACTGCCGCCTGAATGAAATCGAGTGGGCACCGCTGATGTCCAACGGTGCCTTCCCGGACCCTATCCACACGCTGAAAGAGTGCAGTCTGAAATATAACACCTTCACCGAAATGAACTTTAACCGCTTCGACTTTTCGGATGGCAACGAAATTGTCGGCTCAATGTTTGCCAAATGCGAGATGCAGCTGGCGAATTTCAAGGGTGTAGAACTTCACGAAACGGAGTTCTACCAGTGTGATCTGCGCAAGGCGGATTTCCGGGATGCTACAGGCTATAAGGTGGACATTCTGGGCAGCCGCCTGAAGGATGCGAAATTTTCCCTGCCGGAAGCGGTGAATCTGCTGGCAGATTTGAAGATCAAGCTGTCGTAAGAAGGAGAAAAAATGCGTCAACTCATCATTGCACGAAAAGATCTGCAGATGTCTCCCGGTAAGCTGGCGGCGCAGTGCTGCCACGCTTCGCTGGCGTTCCTCACCGATCCCATCGGCATGGGACAGGGCGTGGAACCCATCGAGAAAGACGGAGAAATTACCGGCTATCGGGCAGAAATCATGTTGGAGAAAGCAACCTATGAAGAATGGTTCGATGGCTCTTTTACCAAAACTATCTGCGGGGCAAAGAACCGCAATCAACTGCTGAAAGCAAAGACAATTGCCGAGGAATTGGGACTGGTGGAAAACAAAGACTTCTTCCTTATCCGGGATGCCTGCCACACCGAGCTGGAGCCGGAAGAATTTGATGAAAACGGAGAAGGCATGACCCTGACCTGCATCGGCTTCCGCCCGCTGCCGGATGAAATTGCACACCAGATCAGCCATAAGTTCCATTTGTATTGATAGAATTCCTTTATTTTATAAGCATTTTCCACAGTCACTGCAGCCGTTGCAGATCAACTTGCTGCCGCAGGTCTCGCAGTTTGCGCGGAAATGGGGCACATAGAGATCTTCCTGCGGGATGGGGTAGCCCCAGTCGTCCACGAGGTCAAAATGAATGGGCCTGCCCTGAAAATTCATGCCGGATTTACAGGCCATTCGGCTTTGCAGCTGCTTGTTTGGCAGGTGGTAGCGCCTGCCGTCCTTGATGAACACGGTGCCGGTCTCGATAAAGCAGAAGGTCACATTGGCATCCACGCATTCCTGCCGGAGAGACTTGACCCAATCGAAATTGCAGGGGCGGGCACCATCATAGTTTTCGCCGCCGCAGATGACCTGCTCGATCTGCCCGGCGGAAAGGTACTGCCGGATGCTTACTGGCCCGATGAAGGGCGCGCACATGATGCCCTTGTGCTTGAAGGGCAGGTCAAACAGAATGGGAATGCGCTCATCGGCGCGGCGCTGATTTTCACAGGTGACGTTGAAAAAGATGTTGTCCCAACCGCTGCCCCAGTCCGGCGGCAGGCACTCCCGTACCCGCTGCGGCCGTTTGGTGAGCAGAAAAAACACCACATCGCTGCGCTGGCGCATGATGTCCCACGCCTCAGCCCGCCACGGGTCGGCTTCTTCCAAGAAGAAATCCGAGGTCATGCAGACCCGGATCTGCTCACCACTCTGGATTTTGTAGTGTCCGGTGCGGTCTTTCTGGAGCGGGTAGGAAAAGCCGCTTTTCGTTTTGTAGATCTCGGCCCCGTTCTGGTCCCGCATCCGGTCGAGAAAATACATGTAGCAGTTCTGGCAGCCCTCGCTGCACTTGACGCAGCCGTGCCATGGATTCCAGATGTCGTGCAGGAAGCTCACCTTCTTTCGGTACCTATTATTATAATAGCTGCGCGGACAGGAAACAAGAGCACCCCTTGCACCGCCCCATCGGATGTGATAGGATGAAGAAAACCATGTGAGGGAGGAACCACCATGCCGTTTCTGATGATCCGCAACGACATCACCAAAGTGGCGGCGGATGCCATTGTCAACCCGGCCAACCGGAACCTTTTGCAGGGCAGCGGCACCAGCCGTGCCATCTATCAGGCGGCAGGGGAGCAGGAGCTGACCGCTTCCTGTGAAGCCATCGGCCGCTGCGATTTGGGCAGAGCCGTGTGTACCCCGGCGTTCGGTCTGCCCGCAAAATATATTTTCCATGCAGTCTGCCCAGCGTGGCACGGCGGCGGGTTCGGCGAAGCTGAACAATTAGCCGGTGCATACCACTCCGCATTGGAATTAGCCGCAGAGTACCACTGCGAGAGAGTGGCCTTTCCGCTGCTGTCCAGCGGAAACTATGGCTACCCCAAAGAACAGGCCTTCCGCATTGCGGTGGACACCATCACGCAGTACGTCATGGAGCACGACCTGACCGTGTATCTGGTGCTTTACGACCGGGGCTCGCTGGCCGTGAGCCGGAAGCTGTTCGCCTCGGTGGAGGAGTACATTGACGACCACTATGTAGCACAGAACGACGAAAGCTACGGATTTGGCCGTCGGCGCAGGGAATTGTCAGAGCGGCGGAGGCTTCTGGAAGAAGATGCTGCCCTGCCGATGCTAGGTGCAGTTCCGGCACCCGCCGCGGCACCCAGGACAGCCCGCAGTCTGGAAAACCTGATGGATAATCTCGGTGAAAGCTTCACCACCCGGCTGCTGCGGCTCATTGACGAGCGGGGGCTGAAAGACTCCACCGTGTACAAGCAGTCCAACATCTCCCGGCAGCATTTCTCCAAAATTCAGTGCAATCGCGACTACAACCCCAAAAAGAAAACGGTGCTGGCCTTTGCGGTTGGGCTGCACCTGTCGGAGGATGAAACCATCGACCTGCTCAAGAGTGCGGGCTATGCCTTTTCGGATGGCTCCAAGCGGGACTGGATCGTGCGGTACTGCCTGGAACACAAAATCTATAACATCAATCAGGTCAATACGCTATTGTTTGAATACGATCAGGAACAGCTGGGTGCGTAATTTGTCGCCTGCCCGTTGACCTTTTGCCCTCCGGTTTGTGGTATCCTTTTGCCAACGAAAGCGATACACCACAAAACGGAGGGCATTTATTATGAAGAAAAATCTTACCGAGCTTGTTTTCATTCTGGACCGCAGCGGTTCCATGGGCGGGCTGGAACCGGACACCATCGGCGGGTTCAACGCCATGCTGACCCGGCAGAAGGAGCAGGAAGGCGAAGCCAACGTGACCACCATCCTGTTTGACCACGAGGTGCAGTTGCTGCACGACCGCTTTCCCCTGCACGCCGTTGCGCCGCTGACCGAAAAGGACTACTACGTCCGGGGCTGTACGGCGCTGCTGGACGCCATTGGCTACGGCGTGGAGAAGATGGTAAACATCCAGCGCCATCTGCCGGAGAATGAGCGCGCCGAAAAGGTCATCTTTGTCATCACCACAGACGGCTTGGAAAACGCCAGCAAACGGTTTAGCTATGAGAAGATTCGCCGGATGATCGAGCGGGAAAAAGAGCAGTACGGCTGGGAGTTCCTGTTCCTCGGTGCCAACATGGATGCTGTGAAGGAAGCTGCCCGCTTCGGCATCTCGTCCGACCGGGCTGTGCGGTTTGAGAATGACGCACAGGGCGTGGCGGTCAACTACCACATTGTCAGCGAGACAGTCTCCCGGATGCGGGAAGCACCCTGCTGCGCGTCTATCGGTGCGGAGTGGAAAGAGCAGATCGAAGCTGATTTCCAGAAGCGGCATCATAGGTAAAGGAGGAAACAGCCATGTTAGGAGCAATCTTGGGTGACATCGTGGGCAGTCCCTATGAATTTGACCACAACAATTACAAGCACAAGGATTTTCCGCTGCTGAGCGAGAAATCGCACTTCACCGATGATACCGTCATGACCGCTGCGGTTGCAGTTGGTCTGATTGACGGAAAGGGCATCCCGGAGAGAACATTTGAAGAAACAAAGAGCGAGATGCGCATTTGGGGAGAAACATATCCTCATGCCGGTTACGGCGGGATGTTCCGCCGGTGGTTGCACGCAGAAAATCCGAAGCCCTATGGTAGTTTCGGCAACGGCTCGGCTATGCGGGTGTCAGCAGCGGGTTAGCTGTTCGATACGCTGGACAAAACGCTGGAAATGGCAAAAGTGACCGCTGAAGTCACCCACAACCACCCGGAGGGCATCAAAGGCGCGCAGGCCACGGCGGCAGCGATTTTTCTGGCCCGTACCGGCCACAGCAAGCCGGAAATCAAACAATATGTGGAGCAAACCTTCGGTTATGACCTGAACCGTACCTGCGATGAAATTCGGCCGACCTATCATCATGTGGAGACCTGTCAGGAAACTGTGCCGGAAGCAATCATTGCTTTTCTGGAAAGCGTCAGTTTTGAGGATGCACTTCGCAATGCGGTCTCTCTGGGCGGCGACAGCGACACCCTTGCCTGCATCACCGGCGGCATTGCCGAAGCTTTTTACGGGATGCCGCAGGAACTGCGGGACGAGACTTTGAAACGTCTGCCGGAGGATATCCGGGAAGGATATGAGCTGTTTCGGTGGAACATCGGTCAGAGATAAGACATTCGGAGAACCAAGGAGCAGATACAACACACTCGTGATGTGAAGTATCTGCTCCTTGGTTTTTAATAAGACTCGATGAAGGGCGTCTTGCATCGGCCTGAAAAATCCGATATACTGAACCCAGAGAGTATATCGAATTTTTTGGGAAAAGGAGAGAACGGTATGGAACATCTTTATGAAAAGGCACTGGAAAGTGCGGAATATATCAAGACGCACACGAAAAAGCGCCCGAAGATCGCGGTGGTGCTGGGTTCCGGCCTTGGCAAGCTGACCGCGGACTTTACGGACACGGAAGAACTGTCCTACAAGGATATCCCCAACTTCCCGGTATCCACGGTGGCAGGACACAAAGGCGCATTGTTGGCTGGCAAGCTGGGGGACACGGAAGTCTACGCCATGGAAGGCCGCTTCCATTTTTATGAGGGCTACTCCATGAAGGAAGTCTGCTACCCGTTCTATGTGTTCAAGCTGTTGGACGTGGAAAAGGTGGTGTTGACCAACGCCTGCGGCGGCATCAACCGGGAGTTTGCGCCGGGCACCCTGATGCTCATTACCGACTTCATCAACATGATGGGCACGAACCCCCTCATTGGCCCCAACGATGAGCGCTTCGGCCCCCGCTTCCCGGACATGACCGAACCTTACAGTCTGGAACTGCGGAACCTTGCCAAGCAGACCGCCGATGAACTGGGCATTGCCTACAAGGAGGGCGTTTACATGGGCTTTATGGGCCCTTGCTATGAAACGGCGGCTGAAATTCGCGCCTTTGCGGGGATGGGAGCCGATGCCGTGGGCATGAGCACCGTGCCGGAAACCATGGTCTGCAACTACATGGGCATGAAGGTGCTGGCCGTCAGCTGCATCACCAACATGACCACCGGCATCCAAACGGTCAAGCATAGCCACGCCCGCGTGCTGGAGATCGCAAATCAGGCAGGCGATACCCTGTGCCGATGGCTGGGTGCGGTGCTTCAGAGAATGGAGTAAAAAAGATGTGCTCTGTGTCAACGAGGTGGAAGCCTGCGCCCTTGCCGGAACCGAGACCTTTGAAGCGGACGCTGTTTTGACCCTGCTGCACGAAAAATACCCGCAGACCCGTCTGCTTCTGACAGCCGGGAGTGCGGGCAGCTACTATCTGGATGCAGAGCGGCGGCTGTTTGTCCCCTGCGAAAAGGTGTAGGCCGTGGATACTACAGCTGCCGGGAACACTTACAGCGGCTATTTTCTGGCGGGCCTTTGCGGCGGCAGTTCAGTAGAGGACGCCATGCGGCTTGCTACCAAAGCAGCCGGAATTGCCGTGCAGCGCAAAGGTGCAGCGGCATCCATCCCGGAAATCAAAGAGTTGAAATGAATGATACAGAAGGCCATGTGGATATTCTGGTCTGCATGGCGGGCACCGGCGGCACGGGTTTTGGCACAGCAAGTTATCTGCGCAGCCGCAACCCGAATCTGCAAGTGGTTCTGGTGCAGCCCCATCCGGACTCCCGCCTGACCCCGGAGCACCCGGATGCGCAGATCATAGATGGCGTTTTGCCGGCGTATGATGTGCCGGAAAGCGCACTTTCCGACTATCTGCGGCCAGACTGGAGCGATGCGTGCATCAATGTCCGCACCGAGGAAGCCTACGAAACGGCCCATGAGGTGCTGCGGGCGGAAGGACTGTTTCTGGGCACATCGGCAGCAGCGGCTTTGCACGCAGCGGTGCAGGTGGGCCGCAGACCGGAGAATCAGGGAAAGAACATCGTGGTCATCGTCCCGGACAACGGCATGAAATATCTGTCTACGCCGATGTACCGGCAGAAATGATAAAAACACGATGATACGACTGAACTTTGAAAAGATTACATAGGATTTTATAAAAGTATTATTCTTTTATGAATTTTAGCACTCTTCTATTGACACTGCTAATGAACGGTGCTATAACAGTGGCGTGCTCAGGAGGAAGGGCAAAAGGAGAGCCGCTAGGCTCCCCGGAAAGCCCTTCTGAATGGACGCTTCAGATTTTTTGCCCCGACCCGAACGCCGGGATTGGAGGAATGATTTATGCTTATGCCGACTGTTTTCCATGAAAACCTGTTCGATGATTTCTTCGATCCGTTCTGGAATGACGCTGCACTGGAACGTATGATGAACCGTGAGGCTCGTGATACCTTTGGTAAGCGCGGTGCAAACATGATGAAGACCGATGTCAAACAGACGGACAACGGCTACGAAGTAGCGGTTGACCTGCCGGGCTGCAAGAAGGAAGACGTTCAGATGGATCTGAACGACGGCTACCTGACCATTCAGGCAGTGCGCAGCCACAGCAATGACGAAAAGGATCAGAAGGGTCGCTATGTGCGGCGCGAGACCTTCTCCGGCACCTGTGCACGCAGTTTCTACGTGGGCGATGTGAAGAAGGAAGACATCCACGCAAAGTTCGAGGATGGTGTCCTGCACATCGAGCTGCCTGCTCCTCAGCAGACGAAGGCTTTGCCTGAGAACCCGAATCTGATTGAAATCGAGTAAAATGCCGGTCGTGTGTGCCAAGTCACACACGCACATAAGATGCCCCCGGAGAGCCGCAACAAGCCCTCCGGGGGCATTTTTGTTTCGCTATCTTTTCCGCAAGGGAAAATCATGGTATACTGAGAACAGCAACTCAGAATTTATGGAGGTACTTCACTATGGAATACAAACGCTTTGGCGGTAAGCTCCTTGTCCGCATCGACAAAGATGAGGAAATCGGTGAAACAAATTTGATTTTAGGGGGACAAAGATGAGTGATGTAAAAGGAAAGACCGGCGCAGTCCTGAGGGAGACGGCAGTCCTGACCGGGGCGGTGGCGATCATTGCGGCGGGCGTTTTCTTTTTTCTGGTGCCGAGCCATACATCCGTCAGCAGCATTTCCGGCCTTGGCATCGTGCTGTCCAATTTTGTGCCGCTGCCCTTGTCGGTCATTACGATGATCCTGAACGTCGTGCTTCTCATCATCGGGTTCTTTACCTGCGGCAGAGAATTTGGCGCAAAGACCGTATACACCAGTGTGCTGCTGCCGGTGTTTCTGGGGCTGTTTGAAAAGCTGTTCCCGGAGTTCGGCTCGATGACCGGCAGTCAGGAGCTGGACGTGCTGTGCTATATTCTGGTGGTCAGCATCGGGCTGAGTATTTTGTTCAACCGCAATGCATCCTCCGGCGGGCTGGATATCGTGGCAAAGATCATGAACAAGTACCTGCACATGGAATTGGGAAAAGCCATGTCTCTGTCGGGAATGTGTGTGGCGCTTTCCGCGGCCCTGGTCTACGATAAAAAGACCGTGGTGCTGAGTATCCTCGGTACTTACTTCAACGGCATCGTGCTGGACCATTTCATCTTTGATAACAGCATCAAACGCCGCGTCTGCATCATCACCGGGAAGGAAGAAGAACTTCGACAGTTTATTATTCAGGATCTGCATAGTGGAGCAACAGTCTATGAAGCGATAGGAGCCTATAATCTGGAAAAGCATAATGAGATTATTACGATTGTGGATAAAAGTGAATATCAGAAGCTGATGAAGTTTATCAATGAAATTGATCCGAAGGCATTTATTACGGTTTATAATGTATCCGGTATGCGTTATCAGCCGAAGCATAAAAGCAGTATTTAAGCGGAATGCAACTGACGGTTGACAGATTTTTTTGTTATAGTGCTTTTTTCTTTTGAGTTTATGTGGGAGTAAATTTTTATACGGATCACAAATGGGGAAGAGCCAGTAATTATACGTTGTGTCTGAATAGTTCACAGCTTGGATATGACAGATGTGAGAAGGTCATTGTGGAATGCAGTAAATAATCGCTGTGTGTCCAAAGTCTGGGCGTCCCTTGTCATGGACGCATTATAGATTTCTCCCTTTTTGGAAAATTTGAAAGAGCGAGTACCTTGAATGGGCTGGCTCTTTTATTGTTACCTGTAATTGACAAATGAAAACTTATTGGGCATTGTTTGTCAGTTTAACGATTATTGGAATTGTAAAAATACTGATGGTTTATTTCAAATTTGAAAAGGGTAAAAAAGCGGTTACATCCATCCCTGTAGGACTTAGTATAATTGCTGTTTTGTTTTTGGCTATGGCGAGAGAGCCGTATGCGATAACCGTAATGTTCTTATTATTACTTATGAAAGGCGGTCTGCTTTATAAACAAGCTAAGGCAGGTCAATAATCATTGGTACAGGAACAGCGAATGTAAAACCCCGTATTTTGCATGGCTCGTAGCGTTCACACAATCTTCACAAAAGAATTAGCACTCACATATTGACAGTGCTAACAACTAGTGTTATAGTATCAATAGAACATGAAAAGAGCATGTTTATAAAGCAGCTTTATGATATATTGGATATCATTGTTACAGATGAGCAGCGTTGAAGCACTGCGTGGAGGATACCATGAGTAGGAGGTGGGCTTATGAATATCAATAAATTTACACAGAAATCAATGGAAGCAGTACAGAACTGCGAGAAGATTGCCAGTGATTACGGCAATCAGGAAATAGAACAGGAGCATCTCCTGTATAGTCTTTTAACCCTTGATGACAGTCTGATCGCCAAGATGATCGAAAAGATGGAAATTGATCCGCAGACCTTTTTGAACCGGGTAGAGGAGCTGATTGAGAAGCGTCCGAAGGTACAGGGCGGTCAGCCTTATGTGGGACAGTATCTGAATAAGGTGCTGATCTCTGCAGAGGATGAGATGAAGGTGTTTGGTGATGAATATGTTTCAGTAGAGCATTTATTCCTTGCCATGATCAAGCATCCAAGCTCCACAATTAAGAATCTGTTCAAGGAGTTTGGAATCACCAGAGAGACCTTTTTACAGGCATTGTCTACCGTACGTGGCAATCAGCGGGTAACCTCCGATAATCCGGAAGCAACCTATGATACCCTGGAGAAGTACGGTCAGGATCTGGTGGAGAAAGCAAGAGAGCAGAAGCTTGATCCGGTTATCGGCCGTGATGAGGAGATCCGGAATGTGGTTCGTATCCTTTCCCGTAAGACGAAGAATAATCCGGTTCTGATTGGTGAACCGGGTGTTGGTAAGACGGCGGTCGTGGAAGGACTTGCACAGCGGATTGTAAATGGTGATGTTCCGGAAGGATTGAAGAATAAGAAGATTTTTGCGCTGGATATGGGTGCACTGGTTGCAGGTGCGAAGTATCGTGGTGAATTTGAAGAGCGTCTGAAAGCTGTGCTTGAGGATGTGAAGAACAGTGATGGTGAGATCATCCTGTTTATTGATGAGCTGCATACGATTGTCGGTGCAGGCAAGACAGACGGAGCCCTTGATGCCGGTAATATGCTCAAGCCGATGCTGGCCCGTGGTGAGCTTCATTGTATCGGTGCGACCACACTGGATGAATACCGTCAGTATATTGAAAAGGATGCGGCTCTGGAACGTCGGTTCCAGCCGGTTATGGTAGAAGAACCTACCGTGGAAGATACGATTTCCATTCTTCGTGGTCTGAAGGATCGTTACGAGGTATACCATGGAGTTAAGATCATGGATAATGCACTGGTCAGTGCTGCCGTTCTTTCGAATCGTTATATTTCGGATCGTTTCCTTCCGGATAAAGCGATTGACCTGGTGGATGAGGCCTGTGCACTGATTAAGACAGAGTTGGATTCCATGCCGACGGAACTGGATGAGCTTCGTCGTAAGGTTTTACAGATGGAAATAGAAGAAACTGCTTTGAAAAAGGAAGATGACCGGTTGAGTCAGGAACGTCTGGAAACCCTGCAGAAGGAGCTTGCAGAGCTTCGTGAGGAATACTCCAACCGTATGGCACAGTGGGAGAATGAAAAAGCTTCCATTGAGAAGCTGCACAAGATCCGTGAGGAAATTGATAATGTGAACAATCAGATTGAGATTGCACAGCGTGAAGGCGACTATGAGAAGCTTTCGGAATTAAGCTACAGTACGCTTCCTTCCTTGAAGAAGCAGCTAGAAACAGAAGAGGAGCAGGTGAAGAATAAGGATCTTTCGCTGGTTCACGAGAGTGTATCCGAGGAAGAAATCGCCAGAATCATTTCCCGTTGGACGGGTATTCCGGTAGCCAAACTTACTGAGAGCGAACGGAATAAGACCCTGCATCTGGATGAAGAGCTACACAAACGTGTTGTCGGACAGGATGAAGGGGTTACGAAGGTAACCGAGGCCATCATCCGTTCGAAGGCAGGAATTAAGGATCCCCGTAAGCCGATCGGTTCCTTCCTGTTCTTGGGACCTACCGGTGTTGGTAAGACAGAGCTTGCCAAAGCTCTTGCAGCTGCATTGTTTGATGATGAGAACAATATGGTCCGGATTGATATGAGTGAGTATATGGAGAAATACTCCGTGTCCAGACTGATCGGAGCGCCTCCGGGATATGTCGGATATGATGAAGGCGGTCAGCTGACGGAGGCAGTCCGTAGAAAACCGTATTCGGTTGTCCTGTTCGATGAGGTCGAGAAAGCACATCCGGATGTATTCAATGTATTATTGCAGGTGTTAGATGACGGACGTATCACAGACTCGCAGGGAAGAACCGTTGACTTCAAGAATACGATCATCATCATGACATCGAACCTCGGATCAGCCCATCTGCTGGAGGGCATTGATGAGAATGGTGATATCAATCCGGCTTGTGAGGAAGCGGTCATGAATGAACTTCGTGGACATTTCAGACCGGAGTTTTTGAACCGTCTCGATGAGATCATTATGTTCAAGCCTCTGACAAAAGACAACATCGGCAATATCATCAATCTGCTGATGAACGATCTGAACAAACGTCTTGCTGACCGTGAGATTACGGTAGAACTTTCAGACAGTGCAAGACAGTTCATTGTTGATCACGGATATGATCCGATCTATGGTGCAAGACCTCTGAAACGTTTCTTACAGAAACATGTAGAGACATTGTCTGCAAAGCTGATCCTTGCAGATGAAGTGAGAGAGGGAGATACCATTCTGATCGATACCGAGGGCGATAAGCTTACGGCAAGAGTAAAATAATGATATAAAATAAGAATGCGGCTGTCACACAGGACATTTTGTGTGGCAGCCGTATTTTGCATGTTTTCAACTGTGAAGTAAAGCTGAAAAAAGAGAGTTTCGAAGCTATGTTACTTCTGCAAAAACGCGAGAAGCTTTCCAGACTGTGTTTTGTAATCGAAAACACCCAGATCATAAAGTTTTTGTTCAAGCGCCGCATCTTTGGAAAAAGTGCCGAGGTTTAAATGTTTACTTGGTGCGAAAACAAAAGCTTTTCCTTCTTTTTCCAGTTTGGCGGTAAGGTCAATGGACGC
>OHHY01000792.1_pt1 | contig 13590 bp, 14 predicted proteins | sample 1568101 | NCBI WGS metagenome assembly OHHY01 (sample SAMEA3879605, study PRJEB24766) | human gut metagenome | biome: human-associated habitat; feature: feces | place: USA | collected 1985/1987
TTCTCTTATATATGGTTCTGTTTCTGCGCTCTACCAGATAATGGGACTCTATGATATCTCCCTCCTGAAGCACATTGTCAGAGATGAGAACACCGCCATTTTTCATAAGACGCATCACATCCGGAAGCCAGTTGATATACTGTCCCTTTGCAGCATCCATAAAAATCATGTCAAACGAATCTTCCAGTTCTTTTAATATCTGTCCTGCGTCTCCCTCAAGCAGAGTAATCTGCGCTTCCCGTCCGGCTCTCCTGAAATTCTCTTTTGCGATGGGGATTCTCTTCTCATAATTCTCGATCGTTACGATTTCAAGATCCTCCGGACCATATTCACACATAAGAAGTGTGGCGAAGCCAATGGCTGTCCCCACCTCCAGAATACGCTTCGGCCGGTTTACAGCCAGAAACATTTTTATAAAGCTCTGCATTTCTCTCCGGATGATCGGCACCCGTTCCCTGATGGCATACTGCTCCAATTCTTCAAGAAACGGTGTATTTCCCATATCCAGTGAATTAATATAGGTACGCATCCGCTCGTCAACTATCACGAATCACTTACCCCTTCCTGTTCATCATCACCTGCCAGAATTCCCATGATACGATTAGGTGTATATGCTGTACTTAACAGATACGTTCCGGCCTGAAGCTTTCCATGATAAGTAGACAGTCTCTCCTGAACATAAAATACCGTTGCACTCTTGACCAGACCTTTTTTTTGAAGAGTTTTAGCAATCTTGTACAAGGAAGTATCTTCCTTGATCACCACTGTAACTTCCTGTCCTTCTCCGGGACTCATGGCCTGCTGATTAAAGACATCATGTCCAAACTGATAAGAAGCCTTTCCTACCCAGAAAAGTAAAACTATCACACATATATAAAGTACGATCTTAAAAAACGTTCCTGCAACAACAACACCTGCTGCACCTGCACGTTCCCTGGTATCACTCATAAGCTATTTCCTTTCTGTATGTCAGGCGGATAAAGTCATCCGCTCAGTTATCTGCTCACAGCAGGATAACTTTTTTACAGTTTATCTGCTCACATTCCCGGGACATCTATATCAATACCTTCTCCCAGTTTTATACAGATTCTCTGCATCATTTTACACAAAGCAAGCTCCGCATCCAGATACGCATTCACTTCCGGGTGTCTGCGCAGCTCTGCGGATTCTTTTCCCATCTGCTCTACAACTTCAAACAGATTATCGGAATCACATTCATTCTGGACTTTATAATTATCTGCCCTGAATGTATCCACACGTTCCTTCAGTTCGGGCTTCTTTTTCAGGATATCACTCTGCTTCTGAAATTCCAGATATTCAGGGCTCTCCTTTATAGCCTCCAGAAGCCCTTTAATACTTTCCTCTATTGTATTTGGTTCCATTTTATGCCTCCATGATAATAGGCAGGATCATAGGACTTCTCTTGGTACGTTTCCATAAAAATTCACTGAGCGCATCCTTCACAACTGTCTTGATCTTGCCCCAGTCCGTAATATTACGTTCCAGACAAGAATCCAGTGCATTCTCTACCACTTCTCTTGCACCATCCATCAGATCCTCAGATTCCCTCACATATACGAAGCCTCTGGAAACAATGTCCGGTCCTGCAAGAATCACATTGCTGTGGCGTTCCAACGTAACCACAACGATCATAATTCCATCTTCTGCAAGATGCTGACGGTCACGAAGAACGATATTTCCTACATCTCCTACACCAAGTCCGTCTACCAGGATTGCTCCTGTGTGTACAGTGCCTGTTACTTGTGCACTCTGGCTGTCAAGCTCCAGAATATTTCCGGATGCAAGGACAAAGATATTCTCTTTGGGGATTCCAAGTTCCTCAACTACATTTTTCTGTGCGGTCAGATGTCTGTATTCACCATGAACAGGGATTGCATATTTCGGTTTTACCAGAGAATAGATCAGCTTGATTTCTTCCTGGCAGGCATGTCCGGAAACATGGACATCCTGGAAAATAACCTTCGCACCCTTCATGGAAAGCTCATTGATAACCTTGGAAACGGCTTTCTCATTTCCAGGAATCGGGTTTGAACTGAAAATGATAGTATCATTCGGTTTAATTGTAATCTTCTTGTGGATATTCGCAGCCATTCTGGAAAGAGCCGCCATGGATTCACCCTGACTTCCTGTTGTGATCAGAACAACTTTTTCATCCGGATAATTTTTTACCTGGTCAATTTCTATCAGAGTATTTTCCGGAATACGAAGATATCCGAGTTCAGAAGCAACGGAAATGATATTGACCATGCTTCGTCCTTCTACAGCTACTTTACGTCCAAATTTATATGCAGTATTAATAATCTGCTGTACACGGTCTACATTAGATGCAAATGTCGCAATGATGATTCGTGCATTTTTGTGTTCATTAAAAAGATTATCGAATACATGTCCTACCGTACGCTCTGACATGGTAAATCCCGGACGTTCTGCATTCGTACTGTCACACATCAGTGCAAGTACACCTTTCTTACCGATCTCGGCAAAACGCTGCAGATCGATCGCATCACCAAATACCGGTGTATAATCCACCTTAAAGTCACCTGTATGGACAACAATTCCTGCAGGTGAATAAATTGCGAGTGCAGAAGCATCCTGGATACTATGATTTGTTTTGATAAATTCAATGGAAAAATCACCAAGGTTGATAACCTGTCCATGTTTTACTTCTTTTAGTTTTGTGGAACGTACAAGGTTGTGTTCCTTCAGTTTATTTGTGATCAGTCCAAGTGTAAGTTTTGTCGAATAGACCGGAACATTAACCTCTTTCAGGATATAAGGAAGCGCACCGATATGATCCTCATGTCCATGTGTGATCACAAAGCCTTTTACTTTGGAAATATTTTCTTTCAGATAAGTAACATCCGGGATGACCAGATCGATACCAAGCATATCATCTTCCGGGAAAGCAAGACCACAGTCAACAACTACAATACTATCTTCATACTCAAAAGCAGTAATGTTCATTCCAATCTGTTCCAGTCCACCTAACGGAATGATCTTCAGTTTTGAAGTACCCTTACGGCCACGACGCGCATTTCCTCTTGGCTGTTGTGTTTTATTGTTTCTGGAAAACGGCTTCGTTGCTGCCTTTGGCTGCTGTACTGCTGCTAATTCTCCTGCAGCAGCTATTTCCTGTCTGTCAGAATGTTTCTCATAATGTCTGCTATTCGTTTTCTGCTGTTTATAACGGAAATTTTTCTGTTTTCCCATCGGTTTCTTTGTATTATTATCACCCGGTTTACGATTTCGGCTGTTATATTTTCTGGTTTTATTGTATTCTCTGTGATTTTCTCTTTCTTTATTTACGCTCACATTTTCATTTATATTTTCGCTCAATCAAGCACCTCCATATTCTGTGCAATGCAGAAAACACCTGTCATGTGTCCTCTGGAATCAAACATTTTGGCACACTAATGCAGGAATGCGCCCACATTCCTTCTTAGTCTGCCTGTCACTGATTCTTACGTTCCTAGTGACGCCTGTTTCTTATAGTATGTTTCTTACATTTCAAAATCCACGTCTTCAAGCATTTGTTCAAAAACTTTATAAACAGCCTGCAGTTCGTCCTCATCTTCGAGCATTTCATAGCAGGCCTCCGGATCTGTATCCTTCGATACATCCTTCAAAATATAGGCAGACGCTTCATCTTCCATAGAATCCGATACAAGAAGATACGATACTCCTCCGATTCTTGTCTGTTCCTCAATAAAAAACTCTTCTACTGTCCCATCGGCCAGCTGAAATCTGATTTTTTCCATACTATCACCTTTATGTTACATTTTAAGGGAATCCAGATATCCCTGTAAAATAAATACTGCTGCAATTCCGTCGAGATACTCTTTACGATTTTCTCTGCGCACACCAGCCTCCATCAGGGTCCGATCCGCCGAAACTGTTGTCAGCCGTTCGTCCCACATGATCACTTCAAGGCCTGTACGCTTCTTAAGCATCTCCCCGAATTCCAGAGCTTTCTCTGCACGCTCACCGACAGTATTGTTCATATTCTTAGGATATCCAAGAACGATCTTTTCTATTTCGTACTCTTTCACGAGTTCTTCTACTTGGGCAAGCGTCCGGCGAAGTTTATTTTCCTGTTTCCGCCAGATTGTCTCTAATCTCTGAGCAGTCACTCCCAACGGGTCACTGACTGCCACACCTACGGTCTTTGAACCATAATCTAATCCCAGGATCCGCATCACTTATCGTTCCCAGGATTTATTCTTAATGTATTCATTAAGAAGTTCTTCTACCAGCTCATCTCTCTCAACTTTCATGATCATGCTTCTCGCACCCTTATGACTGGTAATATAGGTAGGATCTCCGGACATAATATAGCCGACGATCTGGTTCACCGGATTATATCCTTTTTCATCCATTGCATTGTAGACCAGGTCCAGAACCTCTTTTACTTCAAGATCTGCATCCGGTTTTGTTCTGAAATACTGTGTATTTCCTAAATTGTTTTCTGCCATTTTACTCACGTCCTTAATAAGATTTCCCTTTTATTTTAATATAATTCCATATAAAATACAAGAACACATTTTCAGAACATTTTTTTCTCATAGATCAAATAATATATAAGCTTACACTTCTTTTGTTTCCAAAATGTGATCTCTGACAAAAGCAACTGCTTTTACTGTAACAAGGTCATTTACCCTATGTGCATCCGTTTTGCTGATGACTGCACGCACATATTCTCTGCTGTGGCCAACATACCATGGTCTGCCATCAATCTCAATCTCTTCCTCCAGGAGAAGTTCCATTTTTTTTCCGATCATCGCCTCTTCATATTCTCTGGCACGAATCTCATGCAGTTCGAGCATCCGGTCGCTGCGCTGCGCCTTTGCCGCTTCAGTCAGCTGACCATCCATGGATGCCGCTTTTGTTCCATGTCTTCTGGAATATTTAAAAATATGCGTCTCATAAAAATGAATCTTCTTTACGAATTCATAAGATTCTTCAAAATCCTCTTCTGTTTCCTGTGGAAATCCCACAATCACATCTGTTGTAAGTGCAGGTACCGGATAAAACTTGCGGATCAGTTCACATTTTTCCGCATACTCCTGTGCACTGTAACGGCGATTCATATTTTTCAAAGTTTTATTGCATCCACTCTGCAGGGATAAATGAAAATGTGGACACACTTTTCCTGTTTTCACAATACCTTCCAGAAATTCCTCTGTGATAATTCTTGGCTCCAATGAGCCAAGACGAATCCTGCTGATTCCTTCCACTCTGCTTACTGCCTGAATCAGTGAAAGAAGACTTTCTCTTTCTTCTTTCGGGAAATCCACTCCATAGGAACTTAAATGGATTCCGGTAAGTACAACTTCCTTGTAACCTTTTGCAGCAAGTGTTTCCACTTCACTCAGCACTTCTTCGATTTTTCTGCTGCGGACACGTCCTCTCGCAAACGGAATGATACAGTAAGTACAGAACTGATTACAGCCATCCTGTACTTTAATGTATGCGCGGACATGTTCTGCGGTAGATGATATGGAAAGTTCTTCATACTCTTTTGTATGGTTAATTTCAATCACCTGCACCTGTTTTGCATGCTCTTTTTCATATTCTTCCAAAGCTTCCACAATCTGTGTTTTCTGATTGTTTCCAAGGATCAGATCCACAGCAGTATCTTCTTTCAGTTTCTCTGTGTCAGCCTGTGCATAACAACCTGTAGCCACCACGATCGCATCCGGATTCATTTTTTTTGCTTTATGAAGCATCTGTCTGGATTTACGGTCTGCAATGTTGGTGACCGTACAGGTATTGATCACATAAACATCTGCACCTTCTTCAAAAGGAACAGTTTCATATCCTGCATTTTCCAGAAGCTGCTGCATCGCTTCTACTTCGTATGCATTTACTTTACAGCCCAGATTATGAAGGGCAACCTTTTTTTTCATATTTTACCTCTTATATTTTCTGATAGTTTCATTTTGTTTCTTATTTTAATTGTTTTTTTGTACATACAGGCAAAAGATTAACCAAAATTTCATCTCTTTTTCCCTTGACTTTTCGAGGGGGTACGGGTAAGATAAATGGCATAATAACACTAAATAGGGAGGTTCTCAAAATGAAAACATTAAAAATCTCGCTGAATTCTATCGATAAAGTGAAAGCATTTGTAAACGAGATCAGTAAATTTGACTGTGACTTTGATTTAGTATCCGGAAGATATGTAATCGATGCCAAATCCATCCCGATCAACCTGAATATTCATGCAGAAGGAAGCACTCTTGATTCGATCATGGCAATCGTTCAGCCATATGTAATTGAGTGATCTGCACCGATTTTCTTTTGAAATACCAAATATGATACAGTTATAAAACAGCTTCTTTGCTAAACGCATGAGAAGCTGTTTTTATTTCTGCCTATTTCGTTTCTGTTTACTGAATCTCAATTACTTCTGTACTTGCCAGTGCCTCTTCCATCAGCTGATCGATCTTTTCGTTTAATTTTTCTTCAGATCTGTGAATCACTTTCAGATTTGGTTTTGTAACCGGATGTTTTGCCACAAAAATAGTACAGCAGTCTTCAAATGGCTGAATGGAAGTCTCAAATGTATTGATCTTTCTGGAAATCTGTACGATTTCTTCTTTATCAAATCCGATAACCGGACGATATACCGGAAGTTCACATACTTCATCTGTTGCTGCAAGACTCTGTAAAGTCTGGCTGGCTACCTGTCCAATACTCTCCCCCGTAATCAGGCCAAGGCATTTATCCTTGCGTGCAAAATGCTCTGCAATACGCATCATATAGCGGCGCATGATGATCGTCAGTTCTTCGTGCGGGCACTGATCATAGATATACAGCTGAATATCTGTAAAGTTAACTACATGAAGACGGATCGGACCACTGTAACGTGCTACAAGTTTTGCAAGATCTACGACTTTCTGTTTTGCACGTTCGCTTGTATACGGCGGAGCATGGAAATAAACAGCCTCTATCTTGACTCCACGTTTGGCGATCATATAACCAGCAACCGGACTATCAATTCCGCCGGAAAGAAGAAGCATTGCCTTACCATTTGTTCCAATCGGCATACCACCTGGTCCCGGAAGTGTCTCTGAATATACATAAATCTTATCTCGAATCTCTACTGAAAGTGTCATTTCCGGATTATGCACATCTACGGATGCATCTGGGAAAGCATCCAAAATCTTTTCTCCGATTGCCGCACTTACTTCCATCGATGTGATCGGATAAGATTTCTTGGCTCTTCGTGTGTAAACCTTGAAAGAACCATTGTATCCAGGATATCTTGCTTCCATATAGGAAACGACATCTTTTGCCATCTGATCAAATCCCTGGTCTTCATAGATCACAACCGGACTGATTCCCACAATTCCAAATACACGCTGCAGTGCCTCTACTGCTTCATCAAAATCATATTTTTCCGGGCAGAAAACATATACACGCCCCTGCTCCTTAGTTACTGTAAATTCGCCTTCTACCGGCTCCAGAGCCAGTTTCATCTGTTTGACAAGTGCATCTTCAAACAGATATCTGTTTTTTCCTTTAATGGCGATTTCTGCATATTTTATCAAAAATGCATGAAATATCATATCTGGTATTTCCTCCTGTTTATTTTCTTGAATAACGTCTGAGCATCGGAACCAGAGTCTTCATGGTATCCAGGAAATAATCCGCTTCCTCGATTGTATTTTCTTCACAGAAGCTCAGTCGTACTGTACTTTCAATCTGGTCTTTTGACATTCCCATAGCACTTAATGTAGCGCTTGGTTTTCTCTTATGGCTGGAGCATGCGCTTCCTGCTGATACGTAAATGTTTCTGTCCTCTAAGGTATGAAGCAATACCTCGCTTCTGATTCCCAGAAAGCTGACGCTTAAGATATGCGGTGCGCCTTCTCTGACAGGCATTCCGTTGATTACTACATCGTCAATCTTAGAAAGTCCTTCTGCCATGCGCTCTTTGAGCTGGTAAAGATGCTCTACTTTCTCGTCAAAGTTCTGGTACATCATCTTCGCTGCAACACCAAGTCCTGCGATTCCCGGTACATTGTCTGTTCCGGAACGCATGCCACTCTGCTGTCCGCCACCAAGAATCTGTGGAATGATCTTCACTTTTTCGTTGATATACAGGAAACCGACACCCTTCGGACCGTGAATCTTGTGTCCGCTGACTGCAAGAAGATCGATCCCCATACGTTTCGGATAAATGTGGTATTTACCAAATCCCTGAATTGCATCGACATGATACAGTGCCTTTGGACTCTTCTCATGTACCATCTTCGCAATCTCTTCGACTGGCATCACAGCTCCGACTTCATTATTTACAAGCATGGTAGATACCATGATCGTATCTGGTCTTAAAACAGCTTCCAGCGCACTCATTTTTACCCTGCCCTGCGCATCTACCGGAAGATATGTGATTTCAAATCCCTGTTCCTGCAGATATAATGCCGGCTGGCTGACTGCAGCATGCTCTACGGATGTGATAATGATGTGGTTTCCGTTACGCTTATTTGCAAGTGCACCACCAATCAGCGCAAGGTTGTCTGATTCTGTACCACCTGATGTAAACAGAATTTCTTTTTCCTGCACTTTCAGAATTCCTGCAATGGTCTTTGTCGCTTCTTTTACATACTTCTCTGCTTCTACACCCTTGAGATGCATGGCAGACGGATTTCCAAAATCCTCTGTCATCGTTTTTACCACGATATCCTTTACAGAATCATAGCATCTGGTCGTTGCAGAATTGTCAAAATATACTTCCATATACTGCCTCTTTTATCTTAATCGTTTCCTGTTTTACTAATTTTCAAGCTGAAACATCAGAACTGACAAAATTGCAAGCCCTGCTGTTTCTGTGCGAAGAATACGTTTACCCAGTGTGATTGGTTTTGCCCCTTCGCTGATTGCAGCTTCTACTTCTTTTTCCTCAAAACCGCCTTCTGGGCCGATAAAAATCCCAATAGACTGTCCCTGTTCAATTGCTGCAAGGATTTCTTTTGTTTCCTGCATGCCTTTGGCAAGCTCATACGGAATCAGACGAATATCCATAGATTCCGCATACTTTAGTGCTTCTTTAAAAGAAAGTACCTGATGCACATTTGGAATCAGCATACGCTTGGACTGTTTTGCCGCACTCTCTGCAATCTGCTGCCAACGCTCTACTTTCTTCGCAGCCTTTTTGCCATCCAGCTTCACAACACAGCGTTTCGTCTCTACTGGAATGATTTCATACGCACCAAGCTCAACTGCCTTCTGTATGATCAGTTCCATCTTATCTGCTTTTGGCAGTCCCTGAAAGAGGTAGATTCTGCTCGGCAGTTCATAATCTGGTTCCTGTGCATAAATAATGTGAAGAAGCACTTCATCTGCACTGAATGCCTCTATCGCACAGCGGTATTCTTTTTGTCCACCATCACTGATCCAGACTTCCTCTCCCTGTTTCATACGAAGAACATTGGAAATATGGTTGACATCCGTTCCAATAATATGAATCTGATGTGCCGCTTCATCGATCTGATGTGGCTCTACAAAAAATCTCTGCATGAGATCAGTCCTTTCTTGCAGTTACGCATACCCACTCACCCTGTCTGGTAACTTCTACCAAGGTAAGTCCGGCTTTCTGTACTGCTTCTTTGACTACTTCCTCTTTGACATCAAGTATACCTGATGTAATGTAATATGCACCCTTCTTCATCTGGTGAACGATCACTGGTGTCAGAGGCACCAATACATCTGCCAGAATATTAGCTGCAACAATATCGTATTTCTCATAGCCAACCTGATCCTGTACCTCTTTGTCATCAATGATATTTCCGATCATCATATCAAAAGTATCATCCACGATCTGGTTTGCTTCTTTGTTATCCTGAACTGCCGGAACCGCGCATGGATCAAGGTCTGTTCCTACAACGTGACCTGCACCAAGCTTCAACGCTGTGATTCCGAGGATACCACTTCCTGTTCCTACATCAAGAAGTGCGATACCTGGTTTAACATATTTTTTTAACTGACGGATCACAAGCTGTGTAGTTTCATGCATTCCTGTTCCAAATGCAGTACCCGGATCAATATGAAGAATCATCTTGTCCTTGTCTTCTTCTTTTACCTCTTCCCAGGATGGAACGATCAGAATATCGTCCACATAGAACTGATGGAAAAATTCTTTCCAGTTGTTGATCCAGTCCTTATCCTCTGTCTGAGACTCTTCAATCGTACCCTCTCCAATATCCATAAATGTACGCAATTCTTCCAGGGCATTTCTGACGTCACGTAAAATTACATCCTTATCCGCATCTTCCTCCAGATAAAAATTCAAATATGCAACTCCATCATCTTCTGGACCTTCCGGCATGATATCTACAAACATCTGTGCCTTATCTTCCTCTGTCAAAGGCTGGTGATCCTGAATCTCTGCACCTTCGACACCTATTTCTGCCAATGTACAGATAATCATGTCTTCGGCATCTGTTTTGGTTTTAATCGTAAAACGATTCCATTTCATATATTATAATCTCCTGTCTTAACTTATACAACAATTGCAATTGCCTTATCGTGCAAGCACGAACAGCTTCTGTATTTTTAACCCTGCTATCTAATATACATGATAACCCAAAAAAAGAAAAGAGGGGTTTTCCCTCTTTTCCCGAAAAGTTTCTTCTATTTTTAATCCTCAAAAGTCTCTTTGATTTTGTCCATGAAACTCTTTTTCTTCTTTTCTGATTTCTCAGATCCGTCTTTTGGCTCAGCGGCCGGTCTGTTTCCACATGCCTCATCAAACTTACGAAGAGCTTCTTTTGCCTCTTCATTCAGCTTGGTCGGTACCTGTACCACCAAAGTCACATAGTGATCACCGCGAATATTCTTATTTCTCAGGGACGGTACACCTTTACCCTTCAGACGGATACGTGTGTCTGTCTGTGTTCCCGGCTTCACTTCGTATGCCACATCGCCATCAACTGTATTGATATGGATTTCTCCACCCAGCGCTGCCTGCGCATAAGTAAGCGGGGCTGTAGAGAAGATATTCATATCCTGTCTCTGGAAGATTGGATGACGGGCTACATTCACTTCTACGAGCAAATCACCTCTCGGACCACCATTGGTTCCAGGTTCTCCTTTATCACGGATACGGATACTCTGTCCATTGTCAATACCGGCCGGAATAGAAACCTGAATCTTCTTTCTGGAAGAAGTATATCCTGTTCCACGGCAGGAAGTACATTTTTCTTTGATAATCTTACCGGTTCCATTACATTCCGGACAAGTCTGTACATTTCGAACCATGCCAAACATAGACTGCTGTGTATAGACGATCTGACCTTCTCCGTTACATTTCGGACAGGTAGTCGGCTGTGTTCCCGGCTTTGCACCAGTTCCATGACAGGTCGTACATTCATCCTTCAGAACGATCTCCAGTTCCTTGTCACATCCAAACACTGCCTCTTCAAATGTAATATTCACACGGGCGCGTAAATTTGCACCCTTCATCGGTCCATTATTGGCACGACGTCTTCCACCGCCGCCAAACAGATCTCCGAAAATATCCCCGAAGATATCTCCCATGTCTGCGCCGTTGAAATCAAATCCACCAAAGCCGCCGGCACCACCACCGCCCTGTTCAAACGCTGCATGACCAAACTGATCGTACTGGCGTCTCTTTTCTGCATCACTTAAGACACTGTATGCCTCTGTTGCTTCTTTGAACTTAGCTTCTGCTTCTTTGTCTCCCGGATTAACATCTGGATGATACTTCTTGGCTAATTTTCGATATGCGCTTTTTAATTCTGAATCACTGGCAGTCTTGCTGACACCCAGGACCTCATAGTAATCTCTTTTATCAGCCATCTTTTCTCTTTCCTATATGTTAGATTTGCGTTATTGTTCTTATGCAGCTATATGCCACACAAAATATTATTATAATCCCCCAATGCCACTCATGCAAGCATGAATGGCATCTAAGGTTTTACATCTTATTTTTTACTTTATTATACTTCCTTGTAATCAGCGTCTACGACATCATCACCGTATCCAGCTTCGTTGCCGCCCTGTGCAGCACCTGCACCTGCACCAGCTCCCGGATTCGGTCCAGCCTGACCGCCTGCCTGCTGTGTCTGCTCATACATTTTTGCGAAAAGTTTCTGAGCACTTTCCATCATCTTTTCCTGAGCAGCTTTGATATCAGCGATCTGTGCATCTGTCATTTCTGCATTTGCTGTCTGAGCAAGGAGATCTTTCAGTGCATTCAGATCTGTTTCAACTGCAGCTTTATCGTTTGCATCAATCTTATCGCCAGCTTCTTTCAGTGCATTCTCAACCTGGAATACCATAGAGTCTGCATTGTTTCTTGTGTCGATTCCCTCTTTACGTTTCTTATCCTGAGCTTCGAACTCAGCAGCTTCTTTAACTGCTTTGTCGATTTCAGAATCAGACATATTGGAACCAGCTGTGATTGTGATGTGCTGTTCTTTACCTGTTCCAAGGTCTTTGGCAGAAACATTTACGATACCGTTGGCATCGATATCAAATGTAACTTCGATCTGCGGAACACCACGACGTGCTGGCGGGATTCCATCCAGACGGAACTGGCCAAGGGATTTGTTGTCCTTCGCGAACTGACGCTCACCCTGTACAACGTTGATATCTACTGCTGTCTGGTTGTCTGCTGCTGTAGAAAAGATCTGGCTCTTCTTTGTCGGGATTGTAGTATTTCTCTCGATCAGACGAGTTGCGATACCACCCATTGTCTCGATAGACAGTGACAGTGGAGTAACATCCAGAAGAAGAATGTCACCGGCACCTGCATCACCAGCAAGTTTTCCACCCTGTACGGAAGCACCAAGTGCAACACATTCATCCGGGTTCAGAGATTTGCTTGGTTCTTTACCTGTGAGCTGTTTTACTTTCCCCTGAAGTTCTTCTACATCTACACCTTCGAATCCTTTCAGCGTGTCTGTGGCTGTCTGCAGCTGCTCTTCCAGGGTAGTCTTTGCTGTTTCCATTGCGTCGTAATCTTTTTTGCTTACATATTCTCCGGCATTCAGATCTGCGAGCTTAATCTGCTTGTCTTTGTTTTCCGGATTGTCATTGTACGCTTTGATGATTGATGCAAACTCTTCATACTTGTCACCAAAGATTGCTTTTAAAAACTCCATAATTATTTCCTTTCTTTTTGCATAAAAATAAGACGCATAACCCTGCGTCTCAAAGGGAGATATCTGGATCACCGCCTTCCTAGGCAACAATACTCTTGATTCCATAAGCTAATGCGCTGTCATGCTCAATCACACAACCTCTTGTATCTTCCCACCCCTGCGCAAAATACGCCACATCTGCTCCTGACAGAAGTTCCAGGGATTTTCCAAGGAACCACAGTGGTTTTGCATCTGCGGGTGCTTCCTGGAAGAAGGAATCAATCACTTCTACCGGTTCACCGATCATTTCTTGCGCAAGCTCAATTGCTTTCTTGCGTTCTGCCAGAATTTCTTCATCTGACTTACCTCTCATAGGCTGACTAATAAATAATTTTTTCACCTTTCTCACCTCCTCGCCTTAAAAATGAGTATAAAAATACCACTAATCTCTGATATG
>OHHY01000796.1_pt1 | contig 13504 bp, 7 predicted proteins | sample 1568101 | NCBI WGS metagenome assembly OHHY01 (sample SAMEA3879605, study PRJEB24766) | human gut metagenome | biome: human-associated habitat; feature: feces | place: USA | collected 1985/1987
TGAAAAAGAAATCATCTGGGAAGCCACAGCTGCAGAAGTGAAGGACTTTTGTGAGGAAAGTCTTATTGAATATCATATTGATGAGGAACAGATCACACAGGAGAGTATCCTGACAGTCAGAGGCTGGGTTGTAAACCAGCTGGAGCCGGATGAGATATTTGTACAGGGTACAGATGGGAAGGTTCTGGAATGTACGATCACCAGACAAAGACGTCCGGACGTGGAAGAGGCAAAGGGGATTTCCGAAGAAGAGAAAAGAAATCTGGGATTCAGTATTACTGTCAATCTGGAGAATACAAACGATCAGAATATCTGCATCTGTTTCAGGGGAAAAGATGTACAGAAAATTTATACTGTAAATGTAAAAAAAATAAAACGGGAAAATACCGGACTGTATCAGCAGATGAAACTGCTGTCTCTGAAGAACAGGCAGAAGAATCAGGAATATATAAAGAAAAACGGTATTGGAAGATTTATCCGTTATGTGAGAAATTCCCAGCTTAAGGACGGAGATCAGGATTATGAAGACTGGCTGAAAGATCATGTCGCATTCCGAAAGGAATTAAAAAGACAGAGAAATGCTGTTTTTTCTTATTCACCGCTGATCAGTATTGTGATGGTGGTGACGGATACAGATGAACAAAGGTTAAAAAGTGTGATCGATGCTTATACAGAACAGACCTATGGTAACTGGCAGCTGTGTCTTGCAGATGCATGTGAGGGAGAGGAAACAGGAGAGTTTCTGCGGAAAAAATATAAAAAAGAGATCCGCCTTTCCTATAAGAAGGTTACGGAAAATAATGGCATTTCGGGAAATCTTAATGCATCTCTGAAACTTGCAATGGGAGAGTATGTTCTGTTTGCCGGTCAGGAGATCATACCTGAACCTGATGCACTTTTTCAGATGGTCAAAGCGATCACAGAGAAAAAAGCGGATATGATCTATACAGATGAAGATGAGATCAGCGCAGACGGAAAACATTATTCTGAGCCGGAATTCAAGCCGGATTTCAATCTGTTCAGATTAAGGGAAAATAATTATATCGGACAGTTCTGGGCAATCCGGAAGGAAATTCTGGAACAGGCCGGAAAGTTTGATCCGGAATATGATGGTGCACAGGATTATGATATGCTCTTAAGATGCAGTGAGCAGGCAGAAAATATTGTGCATATTCCAAAGATCCTCTGTCATTCCATGAAAGCAGAGAACCTGATCACAGAAGAACAGGAGAAGAAAAACTGGGAAGCAGGCAGAAAGGCACTGGAGGAGCATTACCGCAGGGCGGAGGTTTCTGCAACAGCGGAACTTGCAGACAAGAAGGGATGGTACAGAAGCCATCTGACTATTTCCGGCGAACCGATGATTTCTGTGATCATTCCAAGTAAAGATCACATTAATGATCTGGAACTGTGTATTTCATCCATAGAAGAGAAGACAACATGGAAGAATTACGAGATCATTATTGTTGAGAACAACAGTGTGGAAAAAGAAACCTTTGTATACTATGAGACACTGAAAAACAGATACCCAAATGTAAGGATCCTTACATGGAAAAAAGAATTCAATTATTCTGCGATCAATAACTTTGCAGTAAGAGAGGCGCAGGGAGAATATCTGCTGTTTCTTAACAATGATGTGGAAATCATTACAGAGAACTGGCTTGAAGAAATGCTTCAGCTTTGTCAGCAAAAAGACGTGGGAATGGTCGGTGCGAAACTGTATTATCCGGATGATACCATTCAGCATGCAGGAGTGGTAGTTGGTCTTGGTGGAGTTGCTGCCCATGTATTATGTAAACTTCCCCGGGATGCGGAAGGATATATGGGACGTCTGCGCTGTGTGCAGGAGATAAGTGCAGTCACTGCCGCCTGCATGATGGTAAAGACTTCTGTTTTTAAAGCAGTCGGAGGATTTGACGAGGAGCTGAAGGTTGCATTTAATGATATTGACCTTTGTATGAAAGTGAGAAAATATGGAGTGAAAATTGTATTCACACCGTATGCAGAACTGTATCATTATGAATCCAAATCCAGAGGAATGGAAGATACACCGGAGAAACAGCTGCGTTTTTCCAGAGAAGTAAACTGTTTCCGGAGAAAATGGGAAAGAGAGCTCCTGAAAGGAGATCCCTATTATAATCCTAATCTGACATTAAATAACACAGACTGTTCTCTGAGAAAACAGGAGAAGAACGGAGATTAACATGCCTAAGGAAATATTTGAAGTAGTAAGAGAAAGATTTCATTTATCAGACAGGACACAGTATATTGTGCAGGGACACTGGCCGAAAGATGCGGTGATGGAGGCATATCTGGATCAGCACAAACTGAAGGTGTCTGTGAAAGAAAATGAAAATGTAAGTGCACTGGAACGTTTTAAAGATCCGGAGAAAATGCAGGGAATACAGATTACGGCAACTGTTCAGATACCGGAAAATCTGGAGGGGTATCATAAGCTTGTGATCTATGAGAAGTTTCCGGATAAAAAACATGTCTGGTTTTCCATCACTGCCGGTGAACTGGATAAAAAAAGAGATAAACCGCAGGTATATTTTGAAGAAGAGAGTGCAGAACAGGGAACTGTACGGATCAGAGGGTGGGCCATTGCACCGAAGCCTGTGACTGTCCGTATCTTTGATGCGGATAAAAAGCCGGTTGCCGCTGAAATCCAGAGAACAGACAGGGTGGATGTCAACCAGCTGTTTGAAGAAGCACAGGATCCGGGAAAGACAGGATTCTTCTCTGAGATCACCAACGTTTCGGGAAAATGCCTGTATGTAGTGTTTTATGCAGGCGAGAAGAAAACTGTACATGTGGTTCCTCTGAGAAAAGCTGATATTCTGGCAAAGAAATTAGACAAATATGTAGAAAAAGGAATCCGCTACTGGAAATCTCAGGGTGCGGCGGCTCTTGCTGAGAAGGTAGTGACAAAGGTTAAAAATGTGCGTCAGGGACCGCCATCCTATCAGAAATGGATCAGACATCATCTGCCGGACAGGAACGAACTGGAGAAACAGAAGAAAACATCCTTTGGATACAGACCCAAGATTTCTTTTGTAGTACCGCTGTATAAGACACCGGAGAAATATCTCAGAAGACTGACAGAATCATTTCAGGAACAGACTTATTCAAACTGGGAACTTTGTTTCTCTGACGGAAGCGGCGCACAGTCACCACTGACGGAATTGTTAAAAGAACTGACAGCGAAGGATAACAGAATTAAATACGTTTCTCATGAGGAGTCGCTTCAGATTTCAGAGAATACCAACAGTGCCATTGAAATTGCAACAGGTGATTTCATTGCCTTTGCAGACCATGATGATGAGCTGACGCCGAATGCATTATTTGAATGTGTGAAAGCAATAAATGAGAAACCGCAGACACTGGTGATCTACACAGATGAAGATAAGATGTCTATGGATGGACATAAATTCTTTCAGCCGCATTTTAAACCGGACTATAATCCGGATCTGCTGTGCACGGTCAATTATATCTGCCATCTGTTTGTGGTATCACGAAAAGTAATTGAAAAAGTTGGCGGGCTGCGAAGTGAGTTTGACGGTGCACAGGATTATGATTTTGTGTTACGCTGTGTGGAAGCAGTAAAGGATGAAGAAATCTGTCATATTCCAAAAATCCTGTATCACTGGCGTTGCCATGAGGACTCCACAGCAGAGAATCCCGAGAGCAAGCTTTATGCCTTTGAAGCCGGAAGACGTGCAGTACAGGCTCACTATGAGAGAACAGGAATCCACGCAGAGGTTTTTAAGGGTGAATATCTGGGGCTGTACAGAACGAAGTTTATCAGAGATCATGATCCGCTGATTTCTATTATTATTCCGAATAAAGACCATATTGATGATCTGAAGAGATGTATGGAATCCATTGAACAGAAATCTACGTACAAAAATTATGAGTACATTATTGTAGAGAATAACAGTACAGATTCTGCTACTTTTGAATATTACAAAAAACTGGAGGCAGAGAATCCGAAGGTTCGCATGGTATACTGGGACGGAGTCTTTAACTATTCTGCCATTAATAATTATGGTGCATCTTTTGCAAAGGGTGAGTATCTGCTTCTGCTTAACAATGATACAGAGATCATTAATCCGGACTGTCTGGAAGAACTCCTGGGTTATTGCATGCGTAAAGATGTAGGCGCAGTGGGTGCAAGACTTTATTATGAGGATGATACGATCCAGCATGCAGGCTGTGTAATTGGAATTGGCGGAATTGCCGGACATATGTTCGTGAATATGCCGGCAAATCGTACCGGATATCTGCATAAGGCTTCAATCCTTCAGGACATGAGTGCAGTGACTGCAGCATGCATGATGATGAAAAAAGCAGCTTTTGAGGAAGTTGGTGGATTTACCGAGGAACTGTCCGTTGCATTCAATGATGTAGATCTTTGTCTGAAGGTCAGAGAGACTGGCAGACTGATCGTTTATGATCCATATGTACAGCTGTATCATATGGAATCAAAAACACGAGGTGCAGAAGACAGCCAGGAGAAGGTACGGCGTTTTCAGGAAGAAATCGAGTATATCCGGTGTCACTGGATCGATATTCTGAAAAAAGGAGATCCGTACTATAATAAGAACCTTTCTCTTTCAAAATGGAATTATTCTCTTCGTCCATTGAAAGGAATGGAGTTAAAAGAGAAAGAAAACAGATAGGAGATAATATGGAAGTATCGGTGATCATACCGAATTTTAATGGAATCGCATTTCTGGACAGCGTTTTGGGAAGTCTGGAAGGGCAGACACTGAAAAATTTTGAAGTGATCCTGGTGGATAACGGATCCGCAGACGGAAGCTGTTCGTTTGTAAGTGCAAATTATCCATGGGTGCATATTATTGAGCTGCCGGATAACTTTGGATTCTGCCGGGCTGTCAATGAGGGAATAAAAGCAGCAAAAGCACCATATGTACTGCTTCTGAATAATGATACGGAAGTAAAGGAAGATTTTGTGGAGCAGATGCTGCTGGCGATAAGAAGACATAAAAATGCTTTTTCGTGTGCGGCACGAATGGTACAGTATCATGACAGAGATAAGCTGGATGATGCAGGAAATTATTACTGTGCGCTGGGCTGGTCTTTTGCGCGGGGAAAAGGAAAAAATATTGATCTGTATCAGAAAGAAGAAAAAATTTTTTCAGCCTGCGGAGGTGCAGCTATTTATCGTAAAAAGATCATGGAAAAGATCGGATATTTTGATGAGGAGCATTTCGCATATCTGGAGGATACGGATATCGGATACCGTGCCAGAATTTATGGATATGAAAACTGGTATGCACCGGATGCAGTCGTATATCATGTGGGAAGTGGTACGAGTGGATCCAGATATAATCATTTCAAGACCAGATATGCCTCTCCTTCAGATCATCCTGAATCTGCCGTTTCTGGCAGCGGGTTTTCTGATCAAGTTTCTGTTCTTTGCACTAAAAGGAATGGGAAAAGAATACCTGGCCGGTATCAAAAACGGATTTTCTATCAGCATGAATCACAGGAAAGTTCCGTTTTCGGTTAAACATCTTCCCAATTACTGTAAGATACAGCTTGAACTGTGGGAAAATATGTTCCGCAGAATTCGGGCATAAAGTCATTTTTACAGTGGTTTATGGAAATTTAATATAATAAAAGATAAGATTTTATTGATTTTGAAGGACAACTATTATAATATAAACGTGTCTGTCCAGACATGGGATTCAGAATGTACGGACAGAGATGCTTAAAATACAATGAAATGGATAGAGGTGGCAGAGATTGATTCAGGACAATCAGAAGAATTTCAGTCGTCTCCAGATGTTAATTGATGCCATTGTCATTGCTGTGACCTATGTACTTGCCTGGATGATCCGTTTTATCGGTCCGTTTGCATATTCAGCAGTCCGGGCACTTGCGTTTGAAGAGTACATGTTTGCATTGATATTTATCATACCGGGGTATCTGCTTCTGTATCAGGCATTTACTTTATATGAGGCTTTGCATATGCAGGGGCGCAGACTGGTTCTGGCAAATATCATCAAGGCAAATGTACTCGGACTTCTGCTGATCGTATTCAGTCTGTATATGATGGGAGAGTCTGATTTCTCCCGACTGACGGTTTACATTTTCTGTGTGATCAACATCTTTGCAGAATGGGGAGTAAGGCTCTTTATTTTCTCCATGCTGAGAAAAATGAGAAAGCGCGGACTGAATCAGAAGCAGATGATACTGGTAGGTTACAGCCGGGCAGCGGAAGAATATATTGACAGAATTCAGCAGAATCCACAGTGGGGTTATGTTGTCAGAGGAATCCTTGATGATAATGTTCCGGCAGGAACTGTTTATAATGGAATCAAGGTTATCGGACGAATTGCAAATCTTTCTGTGATACTTCCTGCAAACAGGCTGGATGAGATTGCAATTACACTGGGACTGAGTGAATATTACCGACTGGAGGAAATTGTCGGAATGTGTGAGAAATCCGGTGTTCATACCAAATTTATACCGGATTATAATAAGATCATTCCTACGAAACCATATACGGAAGATATACTGGGACTTCCGGTGATCAACATCCGTTATGTTCCATTGAGTAATACATTTAATGCAATGGTCAAACGCTTGATGGATGTTGTTGGGGCGATCATGGCGATCATTGTTTCTTCACCGGTCATGCTGCTGATGTGCATACTCATCAAATTGACATCACCGGGACCACTTATATACCGACAGGAGCGTGTCGGACTTCATAATAAGAATTTCTGGATGTACAAATTCCGTTCTATGGAAATTCAGCCGGAGGCCGAAGAAAAGAAGGCCTGGACAGTTAAGAATGATCCGAGGGTAACCGGAATCGGTAAATTTATGAGAAGGACCAGCATTGATGAACTGCCTCAGCTGTTTAATATTCTGAAGGGTGATATGAGTCTGGTGGGACCGAGACCGGAGAGACCGTTTTTTGTTGAGAAATTCCGTGAGGAAATTCCAAGATATATGGTGAAACATCAGGTGCGTCCGGGACTTACTGGCTGGGCACAGGTAAATGGTTACCGGGGAGATACCTCTATTCGTAAACGTATTGACTGTGATCTCTACTATATAGAGAACTGGTCGATCGGATTTGATATAAAGATATTGTTCCTGACGATTTTCAAAGGGTTCATTAATAAAAATGCATATTAAAGATAAGGGGAGAGAAGATGGCAAGACCTAAGTCAAAAACAAAAAAGATACTATTTGCTGTTGAAATTATTGTTCTTCTGCTGTTTATCGGTGGTCTGTATGTATATGGACAGCTGAATTCAAAACTGGACAAGATCAATCAGCCAGTTCTGGATGACAGTAAGATCAAAGTAAACCAGGAAGTACAGGATTCTATTGATTCACAGGAATCAACTCTGACAGGTTATACAACATATGCTCTGTTTGGTATTGACCACCGTGATAAAAATACTGCACTCGGCGGTGAGAACAGTGATACAATTATTATTGCAAGCGTAAATAATGACACAAAAGATGTGAAGCTGGTTTCTGTATATCGAGATACCCTTCTCAATCTTGGTAACGATACTTATTCCAAGGCGAACGCAGCGTATGCTTACGGTGAAGCCGAACAGGCGATCACAATGCTGAATACAAACCTCGACCTGAACATCAGCGAATATGCAACCGTAAACTTCAATGCGCTGACAACGATCATCGATGACCTTGGTGGACTGGATATGGATATGTCTTATGCCGAGATTGTTCATATGAATAACTACTGTGTAGAGACATCCGAAGAAACAGGTAAGGATTATACACCGATCGAACTTCCGGACAGACCGGATGATATCGAGGCAGTTCAGTATCATTATCATCTGAATGGTGTACAGGCAACTTCTTACTGTCGTATCCGTTATACAGCAAGCCTTGATATGGGACGTACAGAGAGACAGAGACGTGTGATCCAGATGATCGTCAGCAAGGCAAAATCTGCCGGTCTTGGCAAGATCTTCAAGATCATGGACGATGTATTCCCGATGGTTACAACTTCTATGACAAAAGACGAAATCCTGCAGCTTCTGCCTACTCTGATCGGTTACAGTGTAGACGATACGACAGGATTCCCGACATCTTATAAGTTCTCTAATGTTAAGGGAAGTATTATTGTACCGACAACTCTGGAGACAAATGTTATCGAACTGCACAAGTTCCTTTATGGAGATGAAGCATACACACCATCTGCGACTGTAAAAGCAAACAGTGAAAAGATTCTTGAAATCGTCGGTGGTGAGAGCAGTCTGGACGATAAACAGGCAACTGTTGAAGAAAATACAACAAATGACACTGTTATTTTTGAAAAGAATGGAAGTGGCTGGTCTGATACAAGCTCTGATTACGGTTCTGACAGCGATAGCTCCGGTGGTGGAGACTATAGTGGTGATGAGACTGATAACAGCGGTGGTTCTTCTTCTGGTGGCGGAGATTACAGTAATGATGGTTCCGACAACAGTGGTGATGACAGTTCCGGTGGCGGAGACTATGAAGGACCAACGACTCCGGAACCGGATTACGGCGGAGATGACAACGGTGGTGGAGACACCGGCGGAGATGAAAGCGGTGGCGGAGACATCGTTGACGAAGGCAGTGGAGATGACAGTGGAGCGGCTGCAGAGGCGACAGGCACTCCTGATGTTGCTTAAATTCATAAAGATAAGACGATAGTTAAGAAGGGAATTTCTCATTGAAGAAATTCCCTTCTTCTGTTACCATACATTTATAAAGAAATATAGGGAGAAATTATGGAAAATATAAAAGTGGATGTGATCATTCCGGCGTATCATCCGGGAAAAGAATTTTCCACGTTGATCGAACGTCTTACAAAACAGACATTTCCGATACACCGGATCATTGTAATGAATACAGAAGAAACATACTGGAATAAAGAACTGGAAGAAAAGTTTTCAATCCTGGAAGTGCATCATCTGAAAAAACAGGAATTTGATCATGGTGCAACACGTGCATGGGCAGCTGAACTTTCAGATGCGGATGTTATGGTATTTATGACGCAGGATGCATTACCCGCAGATAAAAGTCTGATTGAAAATCTGGTAAAAGCACTGACAGAAGATGAAAAGACTGGTGCAGCGTATGCCAGACAGCTTCCGAATGAAAACTGCAGTTTTGTCGAGAAATACACAAGATCTTTTAATTATCCGGACAGATCAGCTGTAAAAACAAAAGACGATCTGCCGGTTTACGGAATCAAAACATTTTTCTGCTCTAACGTATGTGCTGCTTACAAAAGGGATATCTATCAGAAACTTGGTGGCTTTGTAAGAAAGGCAATTTTTAATGAGGATATGATCTATGCCGGCAGGCTGATCCAGGAGGGCTATGCAGTTGCATATGCCGCAGATGCAAAAGTGATTCATTCACATAACTATTCCTGCATGCAGCAGTTCCACAGAAATTTTGATTTGGGTGTATCACAGGCAGAACATCCGGAAATTTTTGCAGGAGTGCCGTCAGAGGGAGAAGGAATAAAACTTGTAAAGAAAACAATAAACTACCTGATCCAAAAAAGAAAAATATGGCTGATTCCGGGAGTAATACTTCAGTCGGGCTGTAAATATGCCGGCTATCTGAGTGGTAAAAACTATCGTAAACTTCCTCGAAAAATGATTTTATGGTGTACAATGAACCGCGAATACTGGAAGGTGTAAAAAATACAGACGGCTGTCAATGAAACAGCTATAAGCACACGGTTTTTTAAAGGAGTTGTCACATTTTGAACACAATTGATTGTTACACTGTTTTCATAGGATAAAAAAGATAAAAAGAAAGGAGCACAGGCATGGATGATGAAAAAAAATGGAATCTGAATGCTCCGCAGAATGATACAGAAAACAATCGACAGAATGAGCCACCAAGATATGAACATTATTGTATGCATCAGAATACAGAATCAGATACAGTGAAGGAATTACCTGAAAAGAAAAAAAACAAAAAACGTGGCGGAAAAAAACTTGCAGAAACGATTTCGCTGGCAGTTGTATTCGGGCTGGTAGCAGGTGTTGTATTTCAGGGAGTGAATTTTGCGTCCGAGAAATATCTGGGATCAGACGGGAAGGACAGTCAGATAGAGACAGCACAGCTTGCAGGAGATTCTTCGGCAGATGGAAGTGATTCGAATGAAAGTGAAGGAGCTGCTTCAAGTGAAACTGCCGCTTCGGAAACAGCAGCTGCTGTGTCACAGACGGGTTCTGTTGCAGAAGTTGCAGATACAGCAATGCCAACGGTAGTCGCAATTACATCTGTAAGTGTACAGGAAATCCCAAATTATTTCCGGGCATTTGGATTTGGTTATGGCACACAGCAATATTCCAGTGAGGGAAGCGGTTCTGGAATCATTGTCGGAGAAAATGACGATGAGCTTTTGATCGCAACAAATAATCATGTGGTATCCGGTGCGACAACACTCAGTGTATGCTTTGTCGGAAATGATGTAGTCAACGCAGAAGAGGAAACGGTGGATATGTCCGGCAGCGATGGTGATGTCAATGTGGAAGATGCAGTCAGTGCCAAGATAAAAGGTACGGATGAATCAAATGACCTGGCTGTGGTTGCAGTTCAGAAATCAGATATACCGGAAGACACACTCTCGCAGATCAAAATAGCGCAGCTTGGCAATTCCGATGACCTTCAGGTGGGGGAACAGGTTGTGGCAATTGGAAATGCACTTGGATATGGACAATCAGTTACCTCCGGATGGATCAGTGCATTGAACAGAAACATTTCGACAGATGATGGTACCAGTTCAAGCCTGATTCAGACAGATGCGGCGATTAATCCAGGTAACAGTGGTGGAGCACTGCTGAATATGCAGGGAGAAGTGATCGGCATCAACTCTGCAAAGTATGCGGACAGTGCGGTAGAGGGAATGGGATACGCAATTCCAATATCCAAGGCACAGCCGATTCTTGAGGAACTGATGAACCGTCAGACAAGAGATAAAGTTGAATCAGAGAATGCAGCTTATCTTGGGGTCGTTACGGCTGATCTTTCCACAGAGGCAATACAGATGTATGATATGCCGGAGGGAGCTTTTGTTATCCGTGTGGAGAAAAATTCCGCTGCAGGGAAAGCAGGTATCCAGAAAGGTGATATTATCGTAAGTTTTGATGGACAGACAGTCAGCGGCAAAGATGATCTGGAGAGTAAGCTTGCGTATTATGCATCCGGTGAGACGGTGGATGTTGTTGTATCAAGAGCAGATAACGGAGAGTATGTTCAGAAGACAATTTCAGTCACGCTCGGAAGCAAAAATTAATTTATAAAAACTTTAGTTTACAGTTTTACTGGTTATGTTATAATGAACGCATAGATTCGAAGATGCAGAATGCACTTTTGATCTGTGCGTTCTTTATATGAGACAGATAACAACTATGCAGAAGGAGTTTACAGATATATGGCAGATAAATACGAGGATGAGATTTTAGAGGGAGAGGTCAGCGATGACGATGATCAGGAAGAAAACAAGAAAGAACCTGAGAAGTACTGTACGCTCTGTCATCGGGCAGAGAGTCAGGTTGGTAAGATGATCGATCTTCCTAATAATATACATATATGTCCGGACTGTATGCAGAGAAGCTTTGACAGTATGAATCAGCAGATGCAGACAGGAAATTTTAATTATGGTGATCTGCTCAATATGCCAAATGTCAGCATGATCGATCTAAGCAGTTTCCAGAATCAGATGGGACAGCAGAAGAAACCCAAAAAGAAAAAAGCAGAAAAGAAAGAACCAGTCCTGGATCTCAAGAAGATTCCGGCACCGCATAAGATTAAGGCTACCCTGGATGAATATGTGATCGGTCAGGAATATGCCAAGAAGGTAATGTCCGTTGCCGTTTACAATCATTATAAACGTGTAGCAACAGATACCATGGATGAGATCGCAATTGAAAAATCCAATATGCTGATGATCGGACCTACCGGATGCGGAAAGACCTATCTGGTCAAAACACTGGCCAAACTGCTTGATGTTCCGCTGGCGATTGCCGATGCGACTTCTCTTACAGAAGCAGGATATATTGGTGATGATATTGAAAGTGTTGTTTCCAAATTGCTTGCAGCGGCTGATAATGATGTGGAGAAGGCTGAGCATGGAATCATCTTTATTGATGAGATTGACAAGATCGCAAAGAAGAAAAATACCAATCAGCGAGATGTCAGCGGAGAAGCTGTACAGCAGGGTATGCTGAAACTTCTGGAAGGAGCAGATGTGGAAGTGCCGATCGGAGCCAACAGCAAGAATGCAATGGTTCCATTGACAACGGTAAATACAAGAAATATTCTGTTTATCTGTGGAGGCGCTTTCCCGGATCTGGAAAATATCATTAAAGAACGTCTGAATAAGCAGGCGTCTATTGGATTTTATGCAGATCTGAAAGACAAGTATGATGACGATCCACATATTCTGGAGAAGGTGACGGTGGAAGATCTTCGAAGTTTTGGTATGATTCCGGAGTTTATCGGACGTCTGCCGATCATATTTACCATGAATGGGCTTACAGAGGATATGATGGTACAGATCTTAAGCGAGCCACGCAATGCGATCCTGAAACAATATCAGAAGCTTCTGGCACTGGACGAGGTAAAACTGGAATTTGAAGAGGGAGCACTGCATGCCATTGCAGCCAAAGCAATGGAAAAACACACAGGAGCCAGAGCTCTTCGGGCAATTCTGGAAGAATATATGCTGGATATTATGTATGAGATTCCGAAAGATGATAATATCGGTCAGGTTACGATCACAAGAGAATATATAGAAGGCAATGGTGGCCCGAAGATTCTTCTCAGAGGACAGGAAGTTCCGCTGCTGGAAGGAAATCACTAAATACAGAGTATATATAACATGGCTTTTTATAAAGAAAGAGAGGTAACTTATCATGGCAAAAGATTTTTTTGGAAGTCTTGGAGAAACACTTACAAAAACTGCGAAGGAACTGAGCGGACGTGCAGAGGAGGTTTATGAGACCCAGAGACTTAAAAACAAAATCTCCGGTGAAGAACGACAGATAGAAAAAGCAATGGCCGACCTCGGAAGAATCATTTACAAACGTTATAAAAAGGAAATTCCGGTAGATGATGCACAGAAAGCACTTTGCGAACAGATTGACCAGCGCATGGAACAGATCGAGAAATATAAAACAGATATATCTGAACTGAAGGTAAAAAATAAACGTTTTTGTCCATCCTGCGGAAGTCCGCTTGCAAAAGATGATGCGTTCTGTTCACAGTGTGGCGCAGCATGCCCGACTGTTGAACCGGAAGAAGATGCCGGAGATGATGTGATCGAGGGAACAGCAGAAGAAGTTGCTGAAGAGACTGCAACAGAGGAAACAGACGAAACTGTTGAGGAAGCAAATGCAGATACTGCTGAAGATGCGGTAACAACAGAAGAAACAGTAGAGGAAGCTGCTGAGGCAGAGGAAGCAGCACAGACCGGAAAAACAGGAAATGG
>OHHY01000815.1_pt1 | contig 13254 bp, 9 predicted proteins | sample 1568101 | NCBI WGS metagenome assembly OHHY01 (sample SAMEA3879605, study PRJEB24766) | human gut metagenome | biome: human-associated habitat; feature: feces | place: USA | collected 1985/1987
TTCTGAAATCCCCTGATATCTGGCAACCAGTTCCTGCATCAGCTCTGTAATCCCATTTAGGAATTCATCTGCTGTCTCTGTATTCTGGGCAATATGATTCAATGCCATTTCCCACTCTGCGGTCATCTTCGGAGATTTAATCTCATCTGGCAGAACTGTAATCAATACATTACCATCATCTGTCGGCACCAGATTTTTCTTTTCCCTTTTCACAAAACCAGACTGAATCAGTTTTTCAATGATTGCTGCCCTTGTTGCCGGAGTACCAAGTCCTTTCTTTTCTGTATCTTCGGTCAGTTCTTCATTCCCTGCACGTTCCATCGCAGAAAGCAGGGTATCTTCTGTGTACTGTTTCGGTGGCTGTGTGAAATGCTCCGATACCAAAGAATCACAGGGACCGTAATGCTTGCCTGCCCAGATATCCAGCTCCGGCTCTTCTTTCTCAATCTTTACGCCAAAGAACTGTTTCAATTTATTTTCGATCGCCTTGAATCCTTCCTGCTTTGTTTTCTTTGCTGTGAGATAAAACGTATGATAATTGCAGGTGATCTGGCATTTATGGCTTTCATAAATATAAGGATCTGCAGTTGCTGTCAGAACCCTGGCACTGATCAGATACAAAATCTTGCGGTTTCGTTCTTTCAGTTCACCAATATCTGCTTTGGCTACTTCCATGGTTGGGATAATCGCATGGTGATCGGATACTTTCTTTGAATTTAATACCTTACTCACGTCTGGGTGATATTCCAGACCTTCAGCATAAGGCATTTTCCCAAGTAACATCTGAATCAGTGTTTCAGTGCTTTCTCCCATCTCATCTGTCAGATACTGGCTGTCTGTTCTCGGATAAGTGACCAGCTTCTGCTCATACATCTCCTGCACGGCATCCAATGTCTGCTGTGCGGTATAACCAAACATTCTGTTTGCTTCCCTCTGCAGAGTGGTCAAATCATAGAGCTTCGGAGGACGGACCGTTTTTTCTTTCACATCATCCTTTTCCACTTCGCACATACGCTCCATACAGTCCGCAGCCACTCTATCTGCATCTTCTTTTTTCTGAAAATGCTCTGTGACCGCATCCATCTCGTCAAACTTGATATGAGCCATATAATATTTTTCTTTGGTAAATTCCTTGATCTTCTGATTTCGATCCACGATCATGGCAAGTGTTGGTGTCTGTACTCTTCCAACTTTCAGATTCTGGTTATACAGAACGGAAAAAAGACGGCTCGCATTGATTCCCACCAGCCAGTCTGCCTTTGCCCTGCAAAGTGCTGACTGATAGAGACTGTCATAACACGAACCGTCTTTTAATGACGCAAATCCATCTTTAATTGCCTGTTCCTCCATGGAAGAGATCCAGAGCCGCTTCATCGGCTTTTTGCATCCTGCCTGCTCATACACCAGACGGAAGATTAGTTCTCCTTCCCGCCCGGCATCTGTAGCACAGATTACTTCATCTACTTTGGAATCTCGCATCAGTTTTTTCAAGATTCCAAACTGCTTTTTCGTGCCTTCCAATACCCTGTGTTTCCAACATTCCGGCACAATCGGCAGATCTTCATATCTCCATTTTTTATATTTTTCATCGTATTCTGATGCATCACATAATCCAACCAGATGTCCTACGCACCAGGAAACGAGATAACCGTTTCCTTCCACGTAGCCATCTTTTCTTGTTCTGGCTCCAATCACGGAAGCCAGTGCCATCGCAACCGATGGCTTTTCTGCAATCACTAACTTCATTTACTCCTGCTCCTCTTCTTCATCTTCCAGCACAGCATCATCAAAATCCTCGTCTCTCAGGATTTCTGGTTCTATACTTTCTTCCTGCTCATCTGCATCGTCTACTTCCCGCTTTTCAGATTCTGAATCTTCGGATTCATCTTCATCCTCTTCCATCTCATCCTCGTCATCATATTCATGCTTTGGTTTATAGACTTTGAAGTAATATCCTCCTGCCGCAGCTCCTACTGCAACCAGTGCAATCAGAAGATACGTTCCAAATGGACTTTTATCTTCTGGCATCTGGATTTCATCCTCTACCTTATCTTTCTCAGCTGTCTCAGTTGTTTCCGGCTTTTCTTCTTCAGCCTGTTTCTCTGGTTCTGCATAAACAGTATCTACTTCCGGAAGTGTCACGGAATCAGAAAGTGTGAAGTTCATCAGATCTTTCTCGCTGACTTCTGTAAGGAAATACACATTATCCTGAGATTTTGAATTGTCGATGATCAGATAAAAAATCTTACCACTCTTAGTTGAAATGGTATAAAACTCTTTTGTGCCTTCCGTAGCTGTTTTAGTAACAGAATCTGCTGTCTCGCCTTCTTTATTAAGCTGTTCCTCAATACCTGTCACTGTCCGATCATCCACAGTTCCTTTTGCATCTGTTGGCTCAGAAGCTTGTGCATCCTGCGGAAGCGGAGAAGTCGTTGTTTTTTCAGTCCCAGTTTCATCTGCACTGGTCGTAGTTGCCATTGCACCATTGCTGTCACTGGAGGTTTTCTGTTTCTCTGCCTGCTTCTTTGCCCATTCATAATAAGGATTCTGCAACACATACTTTTCAGAAGTATTTCCGGCACCGTCTGTTACCGTAATCTCAATCTGTTTTGTAGTAAAATCTTTCTGTGTCAGTTGCACTCTCAGCATTCCATCCTTCAGATCTGTATAAGTGGTGCCATTAACTGTTACTGCAGTAATCCCGGATACTGTATCATTCCCCTGAATCGTCAGCACACCATCTGTCAGGGAAGCAGAGAGTGTCGGCTTTTCCGTGTCATAACACTTAATAGAACGATTCTGCTCATACACCTTTCCATCACCATCTGTCACACGCACATACACTGTCTGATTTCCTGTGATCGTGATACTTCCGCTTCCAGTTACATCCTGCCAGCTTCCATCTTTTCCTGCTTTTGCTTCAATCTTTGCTATTGAGAAACCTTCCGGCATATGGCTGGCATCTACCGTAACAGCAATGGTTGTTTCTCCCTGTTTCCAGCCATCCGGTTTCTCAATCGTGATTGCAGGCGTGGTATTCTCAGCTGCATAAGCAGTCTGTGTCTGGAGCAAAGGTGTTGTCAGGCAAAGAAATGTCGTTGCTGCAAGCAGACTCTTTTTTACCCTGCTTTTAGTATTTGTTCTCTTCTTCTGTTTCATTTTTTCCAGATTCATCATCGGCTTTTATTTCCTCCTTCTGTATTTCTACCCTGCCGGGCAACTCATTTTTCATTTTCTTTTTAAAAGCTTCCAATTCCGGAATACTCATATCCATTGCACGGATAATTCTTACAATTTCCAGATTTTCTGCTTCTGTTTTTGCAATCTCCGCAGCCTTGAACCGCTTTAAATCTGCTTCATATCTGGCTTTAGATGCTTCCATTTTTTCCTTGGCTTTCTCATAATCTGCCGTTGCTTTTTCAAGACTTTTCATCTCTTCTCCTTTCCGGGCGGCTGTTATACCGCCCTTTTCCTTACCATCGCCCGAATCCATAGAAATGGCTCTGCCAGTATGGAGAGTTGATGGACGTGTACTGAACCGGATGCCCACAATGGATCATCTGACCATTGCCCACATAGATTCCAATATGCGTTACTGGTTCTCCTGCATCGTAGGTTCCGGTAAAGAAGATCAGATCTCCTGGCTGTGCTTCTGACTGGGATACTGGCGTACAAATGTTGTACAGTCCCTGTGCTGTTAATCTTCCTGTATTCCTTACACCAGAGTTTGTCAGACAGTAACTTACAAATCCGGAACAATCGAATCCACTTGGGGAATATCCACCCCACACATACGGTGTTCCAAGATATTTTGCAGCCTCTTCCAGTAAACGTTGCGCTGCTTCACTGGTATATTCATTACCACCAAAGCCTGTCCCTTCTCCTGTTTCCAGATAAAAGATCGGGTTTAACCGCTCTCCATTTTTCAAAAGTTCAATGTGAAGATGGCTTCCTGTAGAATTTCCGGTATTTCCTACAAGACCGATCTCATCACCTTTCGTGACGGATGCTCCTGCAGATACACTCCGGCTGCTTAAATGTGCATACCGCAGTTCATAGCCTTTACTGTCCTTGATTACAACATAATTGCCATAGCTGTCGTTATAAGCAGAAGTTGTAACCGTTCCGGTCAGCCCTGCCATTACTTTTGTCCCTTCCGGTGCTCCGATATCCATACCATTGTGTAACTGATTTGCTCCTGATATTGGATGAATCCGATATCCATAATAGCTGGTCACACTGGAATACCAGTTAAAATCAACCGGTGTTGCAAACATCTGCAAGTTGCCTTTTGTATCGTTGTAGGCACTGAACAGTTCTTTCTGGAAAAATCCCAACCTGTCCTGACAGATTGACATCAGGTTTCCACTGGTCAATGTTACATTCAGCGTGTCCACATCTCTGATTCTGGTCACTTCGACTTCATTGCTTCCGTTATCATCTGCAAGATAACATTCCCAGGTCTGATGTCCATGTGCAGATGCTGCCGCATGACTGTCATAATAGACATCAAATTGTACACCGTATCTTGCGAAAGCTCCGGTATCTTCTACGGTATATTCGACACCATTCATAACTACCTTTGTTCCCATTGGAACAAACGGATTGGAAGCATCTACCGCTAAGGTATGATTGGCAGTTGGATATGCTCCACTGGCAGTCGGTCCTCCGCTCCAAATACCACAACAAATTGGGCAGTTACAATACCCACTGGTCACAACCTGTCCCAAAGATTCTCCAACTCTTACTGTTGCTGTCTCCGTTACAGTCTCATTGACTGCTTCAGTAGTTAAATGATATTGCTCTGCAAACAAGGCGTCCAGCTCCGGCTTGACCTGTTCAAAAGTAAATTCTTCATACTTTGCAGACAGATAACTAATCAGGATAAACGGATCATGCTCAATAGGTCCGATGTTATATCGGTATTCCTCATGTCCCGGTTCTTCAGATTCCATGTTGTTGATCCGCTCCTGCAGATTAGCTTCCAGCTGTGTGTAATACAGTTCCGCTTCCCGGATTGCCTGATCCGATGACAGATAACTGGTTCCGGTGTAAGTGATCACATTTTGTAAAAACACTGCAGAGCATGACGTGACATTCGTTATGATCAGAAACATCAATCCGATCAGAACTGCTACACTGATATACACCTTCCGGTTTTCTTTAAAGAAGTTGGTGACTTTGCCGCCAATCTTCTTGATATAATCAATCGTACCTTTTGCAGCTGTTCCTACTGTCTGTTCACTTCGCTTCGCTTTGGCATAATCCCGTTTGATCTGTTGCTTCTGAATCTGTTTTTTCAGTTTCTTCTGTTCCTGACGGGCTGCCGCCTGTGTCTGTTTCTCTACCTGTCTCTCCAGTCTGCTTCTCTTTCTGGAAGCCCTCTGTTTCCTTCGTCTGGCACTTCTCTGTTCCAGCCGGTAAATACCTTCGCCGCCTTCTTCCAACTTATGGGCACCTTCTACCGCCGCATTATCGTCTTCATTTTTGCTGATCTCACGGTGCAATGCTACGGAAGTTGCACTTCCTGCTTTCTTGACAACAGAAGTTTTTTCTGTTTTCACAGATTCCCCTTCGCCAAACTTCAAGCGGGATTTCTTCTTTCCAGGAGCTTCTCCATCATTTGCCTGATAGACCTGTGCTTTCTTGGAATGCTGCTTTGCTTCCTTTTTCTTTCTTGCTTCTTCATAAGAAAACTTTTTGGCTTTTTCTTTCTGTTTCTGATGGCGGAAATTGACTCCATCCGTATCCATCTGGTTCAATTTCTCCATATCTTTGTCATTTTTCACAGAAGCACCAGTTTCCTCATAAGCAAACTTCAAACGTTGTTTTTGTTTAGGCTTTTTGCTGCCACCGGTCTGATTTCTCCGGCTGTCTCCCCTGTTTTCTGATAGATCAGCACGTTTATCTTTCAGTCTCCCTAACTGTCCGACTTCGGATTTTTCTGCAAGTCTGGATTCTTTTCCGACTTCAGCACGGATTCTTTTTCTATTTTGCTGCTTACTACTCTGTCCAAAATCCCCACTTTGCTTCTCTGTCCGTATCAGTTCCGGTGCATCTCTGGATTTTTGCACAGAGGGACGAATATTTTTCCCACTCCGTTCAGACTGGCGGGGAGACTTATCCACAAGGTTTTCTTCTTTTTCCCCCTGTTTTCTTCCCATCTGCACATCACTGGCACGGTTACTGACACGAACAGAAGATTTATCTGTCAGGTTTTCTTCCACCAGACCATCCTTGGTCATCTTTTGGACTTTCTTGTCCCTGACTTTCATTCTCTGTTCTGCCACTACTTACTCCTCCTTCTTCGGATACCCTTTCCCTGCCTGTAATAAGCAGAGAAAAGCGATGCCGAAAACAGCACCGCCACTAAAAGTTAATACATATGAAATTGCTCGTAACATTGTTTTCTCCTTTGATTTACCCTGCTTCAGAAGCTTCCTCCAAGCGGGTTGTCATGATTTTATAGAGGGAATTCTTCGGGAATCTGTCTACAAATGGGATAATGACATTTCCATAAAACAGAAGTCCTTCCCCCTCATTACTGTTGGTTACATAGGACAGCTGGGTTGGTGAGATATTCAGCTGCTTTGCCAGAATCTGCCTGTCTCCGGAAGCCTGGTTCAGCATATAAATAAAATCTGAATTTTCAAATATATTCTCGATTTCCCTGGAAGCCAATAAATCTTTGATATTCTGTGTTATCTGATTGTTATTATCAGGCGGCTTTTTATCCACCTCTCTGGGGCTTTCGCCCATTTTCATCAGCGTGTCATTTCACGCTCAGCATAGCATATCTTTTTACCACGATTATATCGTACCGGCTGGCAATGCGGCCTCTTGGAGCTGTTATATTCTGCTTATGCAGGTTCAAGCTCTATGCGTTGCGTGTGGCTATTCTATTATGAATAGCCTTCCACTCGGATTAGGTCGCTACCCCTTTCCCGTTTTTTTCCGCATTGATACTTCTGACTTACTTGCCGGTTTCAGTCAGAACGGCGATAGTTTGCACTTTAAGCGACTAACAAGTAACAAACCAGTTCACCAGTTGGAATACCACCCCATTTACGGAATCTCTTCCAGATCTCCACACTATAAGCTGCGGTCTGCTCTTCCTTCAAAAGAAGATGGAACTCATCCACATAGTATCTGGTGGACTTATGAGCAGAACGGTTCATTGTTACCCTGTTCCAGACCTGATCCTGAATGACAAGCATCCCAATCTTTTTCAACTGCTTACCAAGTTCCTTGATATCAAAGCAGACAATGCGGTTATTGATGTCCACGTTTGTCTGATGGTTAAACACATTCAAAGAACCTGTAACATAGATTTCCAACGAAGTGGCCAGTCGCTGTGCTTCTGGCTCTTCCTGTTTTCTCAGAAGGTTATATAAATCCTCCAAGATTGGCATCTTCTCCGGTACTGGATCGGCAAGATATTCCTGATATACTAACCGCACACAACGGTCAATGATGGTCTTTTCTACCGGCTCCAGTCCATTCTTTCCTCCAACAATCAGCTCACACAAAGACAGAATAAAATCTGCTTTCAATGACAGTGGATTATCTTCCTCGGAATAGTTCAGGTTCAGATCCATTGGATTGATATACTGGTCAGATACTGGCGAAACCCGAACTACCTGCCCATGCAGTGCCTGCACAAGTGCCGAATATTCGGCTTCTGGATCACAGATAATGATATCGTCTTCCGTGATCAAAAAGCAGTTTGTAATTTCCCTCTTTGCTGAGAAAGACTTACCGGAACCTGGTGTACCAAGAATCAGTCCATTCGGGTTCTTCAAACGTTTCCGATCAACCATGATCATGTTGTTGGATAATGCATTCAATCCATAATAAAGAGCTTCCCCTTCCTGAAACAGTTCCTGTGTCGTAAATGGCACGAAGATCGCTGTTGAAGATGTGGTAAGCCCTCTCTGAATTTCAATCCGATTGACTCCCAGCGGAATACAGGACATGAGTGCTGCTTCCTGCTGATAATCCAGCTGTTTTAAGGAACAGTTATATTTCTGTGCGATTCCCTGTACCTGGAAAATATTGTTCTCCAGCTTCTGACGCTTCTTTGCGGTATTCATTACCAGAACCGTTACAAGGAACATCCTCTCATTTCTGGACTGCAGATCTTCCAACAGGTTCTTCGCCTCTTCTCCATAAGTCACAAGGTCCGATGGAAGCACGTCCATATCATAACCGGAACGTACCGCCCGTTTCTGCTCTTCAATCTTCATCTTATCCAGATCTGAAATCTTGCTCTTGATCATTTTGATTGCTGAACTCTGATCAATGGACTGGATATGAATGTTGACATTGATGCTGTCATCCACATCCAGAAAGTCTGCTAGCATCCGGTCTGTCAGCTCCGGTGCAAGAATCTGCAGGTAACTCACACTTCCCATCGTTCTTCCCATCATAAATGTCTGATTCTTGGAAAAGTTAAAGGAAGCCGGTGCAATAAAATCTTTGGTCTTTAATCCGGTTTCCGGCAGCATCTTATACTGGAACTTAAATGGTTCAATCCGATCCTGGTTGAACACATGATACAGAATCTCCAGCCTTTCCAGACCATTTAGTGAATGTGCCTGTGCTCCCAGAACCTTAAAGTTGTTTAAGATATCTGTTTCGATTCTTTCAAGCCTTGGTCTTGCCACCTTCAGGCTTTCTGCTTCGATTCCAAAAGTGATATACTTTGTCTTTACCAGACCATTATTTCCTTTGGAAAGCTGATTTTTCAGCATAGTACGGTACTCTTCACGAATGGCATTGAAGTCATCGTTCTGATCTGGAATATCAATGCTTTTCTCAAATTCTGCCACATCCACCTGCTGATTGATAAAGGACAGCTGCACACTGATGGAAGAATCAAAGTAATTTAAGAAATCACAGTAATTTTCAAATATCGTGGTCTTATCCTCATTTAAAGCAAGCTGATAGTTGATGTCATAAAACTGAATCGTCTTGGAGAAAAAGGTCTTTGTCACCTGGCAGATACCATCCTGCAGCATCCGAATATACGGAATACTCTGCTGTGCAGTTGTAGGAATGTTTTTCTGTTTCCTACGATCCCGTTCCTGCTTCTTTCTACGCTTTTCCTGTTCTCTTTCTTTTCTGCTTTTTTTGTTTCTTCTTTCCTGACGGTTTCTTTTTTCCGCCAGGGACAGACGCTCCTGCTGAGCCTCCTGCTTTGTCTTTTTTGCCATCCGGCACACCCTCCTTTTTTACAAGGGTGGAAATCTCCTGATAAAAATTTTCTGTCTTATATGGTCTTACTGCCGGACAGATAAACTTCTGTCGAATGATATTTGCCACCACTTTTTCAAAGGGAAGACCGTCTTTTTCATACATTGCCATGAAGAAAAACGGAAGCATGATCGTTACCATCAGGATGGCTGCGATACTGGAACCGATTGGTTTTCTCATGACCAGATAAAACGGAATTCCCACAACTGCGGCAAGTGAAAAGAAAATCAGCTGCCGCTTTGTCAGATTTAACGCTACTTTTGTTTTGACCTTGGTAAGGTCTTTTGGTACTGGTACATACGCCATGGTATGCGCTCCTTTCCTGCCCGTTAGTGGGCATTAAATATTGATTTGCTAAGGCTTCCGGTCTTGAATAATGAAAATGCAAGAATCACGGTATAAGCCGCTACTGAAAACATTGCTGCATGAAGGTCACTGGATATGGTCATTGCATTTACTAAAACTGCATAAATTCCCACACAGACCATCATGAAGAATCCCTGAAATGCCAGTGCGAACAAGCCTTTTAAATAGTTGTTTCCGATATTGCCCCATTCCTTATTGGTCATGGTGGCAAACGGAATTGGTGCTATGGAAGTATAAAGGTAAATTTCTATCATTCTTCCGAACAAGATTACCGTAATGATAATTGACAGAATGTGCATGGTAACACTGATCAACATCGTTTCCATGGATAGCAGGAACAAATCCCCTAACTCCATATCCTCCAGGGCATCCACAATCCGTGTAATTGCTTCTGTTGCATCCACCGCAGTGTTTCCTGATATCACCCCGGCGGCATTGTTGACCACATGCTGGCCAACATCAAAGACCGCCATCGTGATATTGAACGTATTTGTCACCAGATAAATGGCTACATACGCTTTGAAGATCCAGAGGAAAATGTTATAAGTCTCAAATTCATGGAAATTGTTTTTCTGTGTTACCATCGTAATCAGTTCATAGCACAGGACAAAGGTGATGATCAGTCCCGCAATGGGGACAATCACCGTTTGGGATATATTCTGAATCAGATTAAAAATCCCTGCATTCCATCCCTGCGGTGTCTGTCTCACCTGCCCGGCTATGGTTCCCACCTGCTCATTGACAGACGTGAACATGTTATCCAAACTTGACTTGATAAGTCCGATCAGGATATCCTTTATCGCTTCCGTAATTCTCTCAATGATGGTGTTCATCTACCACTCCTCTTAAGAGAACAATGTTGCCAGCTGTGGAATCAGGGTAGTTCCCAGCAGCATGATTCCGGCACCGGCCATCAGCTGTTTGATGCCCTGGCTCTTAGCACCGGGATTGTCATTTCCATATCCTTCCAGAAGGTTTACGACACCCCACACGCCAAGACCTGCGCCGATTGCGACTACAAGAGTTTTTAAAGTTGTAATTGCACTGCTAAAAAATGCCATATACATTCACCAAAACTGACTTCTTTCAGGTGTTTACGGGAATGAAAAAACACCGACTAAAAAGCCGGCGCACCTAATGTCAGTTATTCCTTTCCTCATTATTTTTCGTTCATTCCCATGGTTACTCCGACAGCTCCACCTGAATTACCTCCACCTCTTCTTCCGATTTCGGTGTGTACTGCGGATTTAACTCTTTTTCTACTTTGTATCGGTTTTTCTCATTTTCATCTGCAAGAAACCGATAATTTTTGTGTTTCGTGATATCATATTTGTCTGAGAAAAATGGTCTGGCACCACGAATCTGCAGGATACATTTTCCTCCATCCATGACTGCAATCTCATCTTCTGTCATCAGCTGTTTGCCTGTTTTCTGGTAATTCAATCCAAAGGACTTCTGATTGCTCCTCGTTTCCGAAGTGTTATACAGGTCAATGGTTTCCTTACCCAGAAGCTCGCTCATTTCCTTTAAGGTAGTTTTCTCTTTTCCACCAAGAAATAGTGTAGTATCACAGTTACCCAGAATGGTATCTGCACTATCCTTATACATTGCCTTTAGCTGACTCTGTGACTGCAAAATAATAGAAGCAGAGATTTCCCTGCTTCGGATGGTTGCGATTAGCTTGTCAAACTGAGGAATTTGTCCGATGTTGGCAAACTCATCAGCAATGACACGCACATGCACCGGAAGTCTTCCACCATATACATCGTCTGCCTTATCGCAAAGCAGATTGAAAAGCTGTGACTGTAACATGGCAATCACAAAATTAAATGTGGTATCCGTATCAGACATAATCAGAAACAAGGCTGTTTTCCTATCCCCGATCTTATCCAGTTCCATTTCATCATAAGACATGATCTCTCGAAGCTCTGCGATGTCAAATGGGGCAAGTCTGGCTCCACAGGAAATCAAAATCGATTTTGCAGTTTTGCCGGCGGCCATTTTGTATTTTTTATACTGTCTGACCGCAAAGTGCTGCGGATCTCTTTCTTCCAGTTCCTGGAACATCATATCCACTGGATTCTGGTAAGTTTCATCCTCTTCACGGGTTTCGCTTTCATTCAAAAGATCCAGAAGGGTATTCAGATTCTTTTCCTCTTCATCTCCTTCATACCAGATAAAAGCAATCAATGCCGTGTACAACAGCTTCTCTGCTTTCACCCAAAAATCTTCGGAAGCTTTTTCCCCTTCGCCTTTGGTATTAACAATGATTGTTGTGACCAGCTTCAGGATATCTTTTTCAGACCGTATATAAGCAAATGGATTGTAATGAAGGGACTTGGAAAAATTGATGGTATTCAGAACCTTAATCACATATGGCTCATGTACCACTTTTCCAGATTTATCTTTCATAATATTTCCATTCTTATCTTTCTTAGGTGGTCCCTTTGCTAACATCTTCCCGCACTCTTCAATCAAAGTGCCTTTCGGATCTGTAATGACCATGGAACAGTTCATCTGCATGACCGATGGTTTTACGAAAAAACGTGTCTTACCGGAACCACTGCCGCCGATGACCACTATATTTTTATTTCTTGCATACTTCGGCTGCTTCGGTCTGCTCTCCATGGTCAGTGCTTCTGTTGCTGTCAATGGAATGTTCATCCATGGATCTTCCGACATATAAGGCTTGATATCCTCTGCGGTTCCCCATCTGGCTGAACCATACTCGATGCCTTTCCTTAATTTCTTTGCGTCTGCCTGTTTCTGCCAGACCAACACTTTCAGAACAACTGCAACAACAATACCTGCTAGCAGATCTTTCCAGTTATTGCTTAACACAAAACCAGCAAAAATCCGGTCTGCGTGTTCCATTGCATATAAAAGTTTGTTCCCCATATCTTCTCCCGGACTGTTCCGGTAAAGAAAAAATGCCCGGTCTGCATAGAAAGCAGCCAGAGCATAAGGGATATTTGTAAGAACCAGCTTCTTTTTATCCAGGGCGGACAGCTTACCCCCGATTTTATTCTTCCACTTCTGCATCAGAGTTTTGCCGCTTTTCTTTTTCATCGACTCTGCTCCTGATGCCGGTTCTTTACTTTGTCCTTCGTCTTCTTTGGCATCATTGCCCGGTAAGCTGCAAGACGCTTATGAATGGAAGGCTTATTCGCTTTTTGAATCTGTTTCTGGGAAAACTCACGAAAAGCAGCATTTAGGGCATCCTGATCACGTCCCTTGAAGAATACCAGATAAACTGGAGGATCTTTGCTCTTGTCTTTTTTCAGAGCATAATTGATCCCGTATTTTCTGGCATACCGTTCAAAAGACTTGATATTTTTGTCCGTGATCTCGATATTGACCATCCCGGCATTTTGTTTTGCCAGCTCTTTTACCGTGACCTTTCCCTGTTTCGGCTGATTTTTCTGTGCTTTCTTCTCTACTGATTTCTGCTTCTGATGACGCAGATACGCAACAAGAACCTTTTTCAACAGGTCTGCTGTAATCTTAGTAGCCCGAATACAGAACGTGACCGTTTTCTGAGTTACCTCTTCCTGCATGACTTTTCCCTCCTTTCAGCGATTCAACTGCTGTCCAGATCTGTAATCATGGCAACCACCTCCTTCATTCTTTACT
>OHHY01000826.1_pt1 | contig 13107 bp, 8 predicted proteins | sample 1568101 | NCBI WGS metagenome assembly OHHY01 (sample SAMEA3879605, study PRJEB24766) | human gut metagenome | biome: human-associated habitat; feature: feces | place: USA | collected 1985/1987
AAAAGTGTTAAATCTCTCTTCGCTCAGCACGCAATCGCTTGCGTCCTGTGTGAATTACTTTGTTTGGAATTGTTTAACGTGTTTTTCCAACACGAAAATAGGTTCCGTTACAAGTTTTTCGATATTGTTCAATTTTCAAGGTCCTGTGCGCCTCAGCCTTGCGGCTGACAGCTTGTTTATTTTATCACAGAAGTGATTTTTTGTCAAGCTCTTTTTTCGAAGTTTTTCGTGATTCGGATCTCTCCGTCGAACTTGGAGCGTTCTCTGTTTCTCGGCGCTGGCCGGAACTTTCGGACGTCTATTGGTTCTTTTCGCTTTACTTCCAGCTGGGACTCAGAAGTCATTCTTTTGTCTCAGCGCTTGGCGCTCAAGTATAATACCATACGCCGGGCCGGATGTCAACACTTTTTTGCAAGTTTTTTCAGGTTTTTTCTTCTTTCTCCAAAATTCATCTTCCGGCAGGCCCCAACCCCTCCGCTGCGGCCATGGCCGCAGCGTCTCCCCTTGCCAAGGGGAGACGAAGGTGTTATATATTATATATACATTATAAGCAAGCAGGGAGGCACCAACCATGATACTTACCGTCAATCTTGGCAACACCCACATCACCATTGGCGGCTACGAGCACGACGACCTGAAATTCTGCGGACGGCTCCACACCGACCCCGCGGCCACCGTCGATGAATACGGCCTGCGGCTGCTGAATCTGCTTTCGCTCCACGGCGCTTCGCCAGAACAAATCGAGGGCGGCATTCTGGGCAGTGTGGTGCCTGCGCTGACGGGGCGGGTACTGGCCGCTTTGCAGATGCTCTGCCCGGTGCGCATCCTGACCGTCGGGCCGGGACTCAAGAGCGGCATCCGCCTTCGGCTGGACAATCCCGCCCAGCTGGGTGCCGAACTGCTCTGCGGCGCGGTGGCCGCACTGGCTGAGGGTTCTGGGCCTCTGGTGGTCATTTCTGCTGACACAGCCATCTCCCTGATGGCCGTCAACGGGAAACAGGAACTTGTAGGCGGCGTCATCCTGCCGGGGCCGCAGCTTTCGCTGGCTGCATTGGTGCAGAACACCGCCCAGCTGCCTCAAATCGACCTCTCCGCGCCTGCGCCCGCCTCTGTACTGGGCAAGAACACCGCCGCCTGCTTGCAGAACGGCTTTGTCCTCGGCACTGCCGGGATGCTGGACGGGCTGGCTGACCATTTCTGCGCCGAGCTTGGCCCTGAGACGAAGTTCTACGCCACCGGCAATCTGCCCACGGCCATCCGGGACGCCTGCCGCACGCCCATCCTCTACCGTGAGACGCTCATCACGGACGGCCTGTACTGCATCTGGCTGCGGAATCGCCGCTGAAGTTTTATTTGCATTTTGCAAGAGGCTGTGCTATACTATATTGTACTGATTCATCAGTACAGATCGTGCGATCGTAGCTCAGCTGGATAGAGCGTTCGGCTCCGACCCGGAAGGCCAGAGGTTCGAATCCTCCCGGTCGCACCAAGAAAGACCCATACACATTGTGTATGGGTCTTTCTTTATTGCAGACGCCGTTTTCTGCCAGCCGGTAGAGTTCGTTTTCAGAAGCCAAGAAGCCTCAAATCATATTGCAAAAAAGTAAAACTCCTTTATAATAGAGCTTGTGCCCCGGTGTGCGCGGGTACTGTTTTGGGATAAGAAAAGGGAAAAAGAAACTATGAGTTCATCCGCAAAGTCTCTGACCGAAGGGCCTCTGGCCAAACAGATCTTCCTGGTCAGCCTGCCGCTGGCCCTGTCCAATCTGCTGCAGGTGCTCTTTAATATGTCGGACGTAGCTGTGGTGGGCCGGTTCGCAGGCTCCACGGCCCTCGGCTCGGTAGGTTCCACCAGCATCTTCGTCACCCTGTTCACCGGTTTCCTCATCGGTCTGAGCAACGGCATCAACGTGCTGGTGGCCCGGTTCTACGGTGCGCGCCATGCCGACGATGTGGAGAAGACTGTCCACTCGGCTCTGCTGGTCAGCATCGCCGCCGGCGTACTGCTCCTGCTCATCGGCCTGCTGGGTTCTCCGGCCCTGCTCCATCTGCTCAACACCAAAGAAGACCTCTACCCCGGCGCTGTGCTCTACCTGCGGGTGTACTTCCTCGGTATGCCGGCGCTGGCTCTTTATAACTACGGCAACGCCATCTTCAGCGCCATTGGCGAGACGAAAAAGCCACTGTACTATCTGTGCATCGCGGGCGTGCTGAACATCCTGCTCAACCTCTTCTTCGTCATCGTCTGCCATCTGGACGTGGCGGGCGTGGCGCTGGCAAGTGCCATTTCCCAGTGCGTCTCAGCCTTCCTCGTTCTGCGGGCGCTGACCCGCGTGCAGGACTGCTACGCCCTGGACTTCCACAAGGTCGCCCTCGACCCTGCCACCACCCAGCGCATCCTCGCGCTGGGCCTGCCCGCCGGGTTCCAGAACGCCGTCTTCGCCATTGCAAACCTCTTCATTCAGGCCGGTGTCAACTCCTTTGACTCCCTCATGGTCAAGGGCAACTCCGCCGCCGCCAACGCCGACAACATGATATACGACGCAATGGCCGCGTTCTATATGGCCTGCGCCAGCTTCATGAGCCAGAATTACGGCGCGGGCAAGCCTGACCGCGTGAAGAAGAGCTACTTCATCGCCCTCGCCTACTCCTTCGGCGTCGGCCTCGTGCTGGGCGGTTCGCTGTTCATCTTCGGGCGGCAGTTCCTCGCCCTCTTCACCACCGAGGGCACCGTCATCGACGCCGGCATGAAGCGTGTGGGCGTCATGGGCTTTGCCTACTGCATCTCGGCCTTCATGGACTGCACCATCGCGGCCTCCCGCGGCCTGGGCAAGACGGTAGTGCCGACCGTCATCGTCGTCCTCGGCTCCTGCGTGTTCCGGGTCATCTGGGTCTACACCATCTTCGCCCACTTCCATACCATCCCCTCGCTCTACCTGCTCTACCCCTGCTCCTGGACGCTGACCGCCATCGCAGAGATCGTCTACTTCATCCACGCCTACAAGGACAGCATGAAGATATTCACTCAGCCCCAGCCCGCAGAAGTCTGATAAGACACAAAAATGCCATCGCCTCGCGGCGATGGCATTTCTTTATTTCGTTACTGATAATCGTGGTTGAGGAACATCGCCTTGATCTGGACGATCTCGTCGTACTCTTCCTGCTCCACCTGAACGTCGGCGTTGACCTCTTTGAGGCGGTTCTTCACAGCCTCGAGGGCTTCGGGCAGGGTGACGGCCCGGCCCTCCTGAAGAGCATCGGTCATCTGCTTGAGCACCACAGGGTGAGCGTAGATGTCCGGCACCGGGAAGTTCCCGCCGGGATAAGCTTTGATGTACTCGGCCATGGCCGCTTCGGCCCTGTCGGCACGCTTCATGATGGCGTTATGGTTGTTGTGGGCCGTAGGCATCATGTTGTAGCTGGAGAAGAGGAAGATGGCCGCAAAGCCGAACAGCGCAAAGTAGATGCCGTAGTTTCCGGTGTGGTTAATGATGCTCTGGATGCCATAGGCCGCAGACACCACGCCGAACAGACTGATGATGAGGGCCACATATTTATACACCGGCTTGCTCTGCAGCTGGGCGCGCTTGCGGCGCTCGGCAGCGCTGAGCTCTTTGGCAAGCTCCGGTTTCTTGGCGAGGTAGTCCGATGCGCGCTTGAGCTGGCCCACGCTCTGCTCTGCCTCTTTCGAGAGCTGGGGCAGCCTCCGGGCAGCTTTCTCGGCCTTCTGGCGGGCAATTTCCGCCTCGCCTGCGGCGCTCAGACGCGGGATGTTGGGCTGTTCTTTCGCCAGCACTTCCAGCAGGGCGTCCACATCCCGCTCGTCCTTGAAGTTGCACTGCTTCTGCTTGCCGCCGTCGTACTCCACCACGAGGTAAGCCATCGAGGCAAACATCCCCTTGCCGGAGAAGCCTCCCTGGCTCATGGCCACCCGCTTGAACACACGGCTGATGCTGCCATAGGGCAGATAATACCGGCGGTCGATGTAGAAGCTGTTGAGGTAGAGGGCCTTTTTGCCCACGCCGCAGGGGCCGATCTTTTTGCAGGCTTTCTTATCGGCTTCCAGCGTTGCTTTGTCCAGATGGGCGAGGCCCAGTTGTGCAGGATGAAACAGCATAGAGAATCCCCTTCTTCCATTTCTTTCCCTCATTCTGCCACTCTGAGCCGAAAAAAGCAAGAGGCAGTTTCAGATGACCTTCTGCTCGAGCCATTTTCCCCGGACAAAACGCACCGTAAAGCAGATGGAGCGGAACGCCCAGTCGAGATACATCCCCATCCAGATGCTGAGCAGTCCGCCGCCCATCTTCAGGACCCACAGGTAGCAGAAGCCCACGCGGAACACCCACATGGACACGATGCTGACGGTCATGGTGAAGCTGGCGTCTCCGGCGGCGCGGAGGATGTTGGGCAGGGTGAAGCTGGAGGGCCAGAAGAAGAGGGAGACGATGTTGAACCACATCATGACTTCCAGCGCCATGGCCGAAGCCTCCGGCGAGAGGCTGAACCAGGACAGCGCCCAGCGGTCGGCGAAGAAGAAGGCCGACAGGTTCATGACCCAGGCACCGCAGTAGGCCACCAGCAGCAGACGGCGGGCATACCAGACCGCCTGCTCTTTCTCGCCTGCACCGAGGCACTGGCCCACCACCGTGAGCACCGCCATGCCGACGGCGCTGGCCGGGATGTTCAGGAAGGTGCTGGTGGTGTTGGCCACGGCATTGGCCGCGATGGCGGCGGTGCCGAGGGTGCTGGTGAGGCTGGCCACCGACAGTTTGCCGATCTGGAACATCCCGTTCTCGATGCCCGCCGGGATACCCACCCGCAGGATGCGCCGGATGAGCTTTCCGTCCGGCTTCATGGCCGACAGGCCGGTGACGCGGAGCATACAACCCGGCTTCTGGAGCAGGAAGAGGACGGCACAGCAGGCCACCGCGCGGGAGACGAGGCTGGCCAGCGCCGCGCCCATGACGCCCATCTTGAAGCCAAAGATGAGGATGGCATTGCCGCCGATGTTGACGACATTCATCACAAGGCTGGACATCATGCTGATCTTGCTGTTGCCCTGCGCCCGGAAGAGGGCCGCGCCTGCGTTATACAGGCCGATGAAAGGGTAGCTCAGGGCCGACAGCAGGAAATATGTCTCGGCGTACTTCATCACGTCGGCGTCGATGGAGCCGAAGATGCCCCGCAGGATGGCGTGGCGTCCCACCACGACCACCGCTGCCACAAGAATGCTGAAGCTGGACATGATGAACATGATCTGTGCGGCGGCAGCCCGGGCGCTCTTCTCCTCCCGATGGCCGATGTACTGGCTGGCGACCACCGCGCCGCCGGTGGCCAGCGCTGTCATGATCTGTATCATCAGGGTGTTGAAGGTGTCCACAAGGCTCACGCCCGACACCGCCGCCTCGCCCACCGACGACACCATGAGGGTATCGGCCAGGCCGATGGTCACGCTCAGGGCCTGCTCCGCAATGAGCGGCAGCAGCAGGGCCGTCAGCTGCCGGCGGGTAAACAAAGGCTTCGTTTCAAATTTTGTGCTCGTCATTCGCTCCTCCGCGCCGCCCCCGAAGGGGCTTTTTCAAAGTATACAGACTTATCCTTATGATACAGCGTCTTTCCCCAAAAGGCAAGAAGATGTATACAAGAATCTCTCAAAATTTTAAGGATCCTGCCCCTCTGCGCCACTTTACCCCCATTCCATCTTGTGTTACAATGAAAGTTACCAGAGGGCTTCCCTTTTCTGCGCCGTGCAGGGACGCGGACAAAACGGCGCTCCGGTATCATGATAAGAAGGACAACCCAAGACCCATAAGGGGGAAGGAATCTATGCCAAAGACAGCTCATAAAGTCGTGGTCATCGGACATCGCAATCCGGACACCGACTCTATCTGCTCTGCCATTGCGTACGCAGAGCTGAAAAATAAGACAAGCTCCCTCGTCTGCGAGGCCCGCCGGGCCGGACGGATGAACCAGGAGACGGAATTCGTGCTCAAGCGGTTCGGCGTCGCGCCGCCCCGGATGTGTACCGATGTCAACCCGAAGATCCGTGATGTGGACTACCGCGAGATGCCCGGCATCCCCGGCTCCACCAGTCTGCGCAAGGCATGGGAGATCATGCGCGACCAGAAGATCGACACCCTGCCCATCACGAGCGCCGACAACGAGCTGGAAGGCATCATCACCGTGAAGGACATCGCCACGGCCAACATGGACGTGTTCGACACCGGTGTGCTTGCCACCAGCCGCACCACCTATAAAAATATCCTCGAGACCCTCGGCGGCACCATGGTCGTCGGCAACGAGAACGCCGTCTGCACCACCGGTCATATCAAGATCGGCACTGCCACCCCTGAGATGCTGGAAAACAACGTCGAAAAGGGCGACATCGTCATCCTGACCAACCGCTATGAGAGCCAGCTGTGCGCCATCGAGAAGGAAGCATCCCTCCTCATCATCTGCAACGGTGCCAAGGTGGGCCGCACCATCCAGCGCATCGCCGAGGAGACCGGCGTTGCCATCATGACCGCCCCCTGCGACACCTACGCCGCCGGCAAGCTCATGAGCCAGTGCGCCCCCATCTCCTACTATATGACCCGCGACGACATCATGAAATTCACCCTCGTCACCCCGGTGGCCGATGTCACCCGCGTGATGGCCAAGGTGCGCCACCGCTACTTCCCCATCCTCGACGAGGACGGCAAGTACTGCGGCATGGTCAGCCGCCGCAACATCATCGCCCTGCGCAAGCGCCGCATCATCCTGGTGGACCACAACGAGGCCACCCAGGCCGTGGAGGGCTTCGACCAGGCTGAGATCCTGGAGATCATCGACCACCACCGCATCGGCAGCCTCGAGACCAGCGGCCCGGTCTATTTCCGCAACCAGCCCGTAGGCTGCACCGCCACCATCATCACCCAGATGTACGATGAGAACGGCGTCGAGATACGGCCACAGATCGCCGGTCTGCTGCTGGCGGCCATCCTCTCGGATACGCTGGTCTTCCGCAGTCCCACCTGCACTCCCGTCGATGTCTCCACCGCCCACCGCCTCGCCAAAATCGCGGGCGTCGAGATCGACGCCTTTGCCTCCGAGATGTTCGAGGCCGGCGAGAAGCTGGACGGCAAGACCCCGGAGGAAGTCTTCCTGCAGGATTTCAAGGTGTTCATGTGCGGCGACGTCCGCTTCGGCGTGGCGCAGGGCAGCTACATGACCCGCAAGAACCTGAAAGCGGCCCAGCAGCTGCTCACCCCCTATCTGCCCGAAGCCTGCGGCAAGCAGAACGTGGAGGACCTCTATATGCTGCTGACCGATGTGCCGAAGGAAGAGAGCGTCGTCATCTGCACCGGCCGTCATGCCGACGAGATGCTGCGCAGCGGCTTCGAGAAGGAGCCGGAGGAAGATGGCAGCTGGGTGCTGCCCGGCGTCGTCAGCCGCAAAAAGCAGTTCATCCCCGCCCTGATGAGCGCCTATCAGGAGCTGTAAGCCGCTTATGTTTGATTTTCTGAATGAAAAGGACCGCCAGCCCCCCGCCCTGCCCGAGGGCACCGTCCGGCGGCGGTACTCCATCGAAGGGCAGGTGCAGGGCGTGGGCTTCCGCTACCGCGCCCGGTACGCCGCCCAAAGCCTTGGCCTCACCGGCTGGGTAGAGAACGAGGACGACGGCTCGGTCACGCTGGAGGTGCAGGGCGACCCGGCCCTCTTCCTCAAGCTGTTCGCCCTCATCCAGCGCAGCGACTATATCCAGATCACCTCGCTCCGCCAGCGCGACCTCGCCCCCGACCCATGGGAGCGGGATTTCCGGGTGCGCGGTTGCTGGTAAACGCCTCTTATAAACACGAAGCCCCCCGGAGTCCTGCATTCCGGGGGGCTGTTGTGCATCTATCAGGAGTAGTTCTGCCTTGTATTTTGAACGAGTACATTATCGGGGAGTTCTTCTGTATTTAAGGCTATCACAAATTCGTGGAAAATGTGTGTAATTTCAGGAAAAGATTGGAGAAATCCTTTCACACTTTCTTCTTTTTTCAGCAATTTGGTTGACAGAATGCCAAAGTCGTGCTATCATCGAATCAATCATTGTCAGGCTTTTGTGCGGCATTGCCGCCGGGTCTGGGAATAAGGGAGCGCCGCACGGGCCGGCAAAGGGGTTTTATACCGCTTTGCCGGCCCGTGTTTTTATTTCCCGGCGGGGTGCAAATCCCTGTCAACTGTGGTACAATAGAAGTCGAACTTTACCGATTGAAAGGGGCATACGGATGCAGTTGTTTGAACTGGTCAGCCCGCGGCTGTTCCGCCCGCTGGCGGGGCCCAACCGGGCGTTTTATGCGGAGCTGCTGCTCCTGCTGTGGGAGGAGTGCCGCCACACGGCGGATTACTCCATCTCCCGGGCAGAAGCGGTGAGCCGGGCCGAGGATTACTTTGCGGCGCTGGCAAAGCCGCTGGCACTGGATGCCGATGACGCGGGCGACGAAGCCGAACAGCCCACCCGGGATCCCCATACCCTTGCGCTGGGCTTTCTGCTCCGCCTGCGCCGCACCGGCTGGCTGGAAGAGCAGCCCGGCAGCTATGAGGAAGAGCCTGCCCTTGCCTTTGTGCCCGAGGTGGCTCCTCTGCTGGAAGCGCTGGAAGAGATCCTGAACCCGCGTGTTGTCACCTACACCGGCAAGCTGTACAAGGCATGGCAGCTGCTGCAGAACATCGGGGAGGAAAAGAGCCCCTATGAGAATGTTCTGCGGGAGGTGGCCTCCGATCTGGAAGCACTGAACAAGTCCCTGCGGGCGCTGAACGCATCCATCGGGCATTATATCGACCGGCTCACCCGCAACCGCACCCCGCAGGAGGTGCTGGAACTCTTCGACCAGTACGAGGAAAAGGTGGTGGCCGCCGCTTACCACCGCTTCAAGACCAGCGATAACCTGTTTAACTACCGCGCTTATCTGGAAGAGGATCTGGACGACTGCGAGGCAGAACACCTGCCCCGGCTGGCGCTGGATTACGCCCGGGTGGAGCGCTGTGCCCCCGGCGAAGCCGCCCCTGCCGTGCGTGCCCTCATCCAGAAACTGCGGGATTCGCTGGAAGAGATGAGCACCCTGATGCGCCAGATCGACCAGAGCCACATCCGCTACCGCAAGCGGGCCGTGCAGCGGGCACAGTTCCTGCTGTTGAGCGACCGCTCCTCGCAGGGCAGTGTCACCGCCCTGCTCCGCCGCTATGCCGAGGAGATCAAAACGCCCGATCAGCTGTTCGCGCCGGATGACGGCCCGGTGGCAAAGCGCCTGCACCTCTACCCGGCGGCGGTGTTCGGGGCAAAGCCCCTCTACCCGCCCGCCGCGCCCCGCAGCGAAACGCCGCTGGCCCCGGTGCGGCAGGCCGGGCTGGATGAGGAGCAGCTGCGCAAAGAACAGCAGCTGCTGCTGGACTACGCCCGGATGGCCGTGACTGAGGAAAACGTGGGCCTGCTGGCAAAACAGGCCCTTGCCGCCCGCAGTGCGGTGGCTGCCTCCACGCTGGCGGAGGAATACCCCCGCGATTTTGCCCGCATCATCGGCCTGCACACCTACTCGCAGTCGCCGCGCCGGGCTTACGATATCACCCTTACCGGAAACTGGGTCGAACGGGGCGGCTTCCGGTTTGAAGAGTTTATTCTGACACCCCGCAGGGAGGACGCTGACCATGGCCGAACCGAATAAAATGCTGGAAGAGACCGCAAACTATCTGCTCAACCACTGCTTTGTGCTGGGCGGTGTGGAGGATCAGCGGGCAAAATACCTCTATGTGCAGGATCATCTGCCCGAGGTGCGGGCCGTGTTCGCGCCGCTGGGCTATGCGGTAACGCTTTACCCGGCTCCGCTGCAGGCTGCGGAGCTGGTCAACGAGCATGAGGGCAGCCAGGCCCGGCTGCTGAAATACGAGAGCATCCTGCTGCTGGTGCTCCGCCTGCTCTACCTGCAAAAGCGGGAGAGCCTTGCCGCCAGCGCCGATCAGGTGCTGGTTACGGTGGAAGAGGTGCAGACAGAGCTGCAGAAGATGAACCTGCCCCGGCGGCTGGACCAGCGCACGCTGGAGGAGCTGATGCGCACCCTGCGCAGGTATAATCTGGCCCGCCCGGTGGGGCGGCTGACCGGTCTGGACAGTCGCATCGAGGTGTTCCCCACTGTGCTGCTGGCTCTGCCGGACGCAGACCTTGCCGATGCCGCCGCCGAGAGCAGCCGCACCCGGGAGGAACTGGCCCTCTACGAGCGGCCTGACGGAGATGCCAGCGGGGAGGAAGAAGAATGATCGAATTAAAGCGCCTGAAGCTCATCAACTGGCACAACTTTGAAAATGTCACCTTCGATTGTGCCCGTCTGACCTATATGATCGGTGTCAACGCGGTGGGCAAGACCACCATTCTGGATGCCATCCGCTACTGCCTGACCACCAACCGCAATTTCAATGCCCTGGGCAATAAAAAGAGCGGCCGCACCCTGCAGGGCTCTGTCCACGCCAAGCAGCGCGGTGAGAACGCCTACCGCCGCCCGGGCCGCACGGTGGCATACATCGGTGCCGAGTTCTGGGATACCGTCAAGCGAACAAACTTTGTCATCGCTGTCCGGGTGGAATCCGAGGGCCCCATGCAGGAGCTTCACCCCGGCGACCAGACCTGGTACATCTCCGAGGACGGCATCACGCTGGAAAAGCTGCCCTTCCTTGATCCGCGCACCGGTGCCCCCAGCGCCAAGGAGGACTTCAAGCCCGCCGTGGGCCGTCTGTCCTACACCCGCAGCCCCAGCGAGGCCCGGGACCGCATCTGCCGTGCCCTGGGCATTGGCCGCGCCTCCAGCCCGCTGGGCAAAAAGTTCAACGAAGTGTTCCAGATGGGCACCAGCATGGACGAGATCCCCAACTTCCGGGAGTTCCTGTACCAGTACATCCTGCCCCAGCCGGAGCTGGATCTGGAAGCGCTACAGGGCGACCGGGTGGAGCTGGAAAACCTCCACGCCGTTCTGGCCGAGGCCCAGACCCGTGCCGCCGCGCTGGAACAGATCGTGGCGTATGGCCGGGAAGCCGCTGCCAAAGAGACGGATGCCCTTGTCAACCGGGGTGCAGCCCTGCTGGCCCGCGCCGAAGCGGATGCCGGTGAGGATGCCTCCTGGCAGAGCCATCTGGATGCAGGCCGCCGCCAGCTGGCCGACCTGAACGCAAAATACGAGGCCGCCAAGAACGCCGAAGCCGAAGCCCGCCGGGCCTATCTGGCGGCCCACGGAGCGGCCGGTGACAGCGGCGCGGGCTGGGCGCTGGATGCCCTGACCGAGGAGCTGGCCCGGAAAAAGAGCGCGCTGGATGCAGCGGCCCGGACAAGGAACGGTCTGGAAGCGACTGCGGATACCATCACCGGCCTGCTGACCCAGCTGAACCGCAGCGGCTTTGCGGTGGAGAAGGAACTCTGGCCCCAGCGCCTGACAGCGGAACATCTCCCCGCCCTGACCGAGGCGCTGGCCTGCATCGAAAAACCGCTGGAGGAGCAGTATTTTGCTGCCCGGCAGGCTTCGGCGGATCTGGCAAAAGAGCAGGAGGCCCTGCGGGCCGAGCTGAACGCCATGTCCGGCGGCAAGTGGGTCTACCCCCACGGCGATGCCGCCACCAAAGTGCGGGATGCCGTGAACGCCGAGCTGAAAAGCCGCGGCATGACAGCGGATGCAAAGATCTTCTGTGAGCTGCTGACCGTGGCCGACGAGAGCTGGCAGGACTGTGTGGAAGCCTGCCTGGGTGACCGCCGGTTCGATATCCTTGTGCCGCCTGCCCACTACGCCGCCGCCAAGAGCGCCTTTGTGGCGCTGGGCGACCGGGTGGGGCCCATCAGCCTGCTGGATACCCCGGGCATCCGCAAGGCGGACCGCCATGTGGAGACGGCCCCCGCCGACAGCCTTGCCGCCCAGGTCACCAGCGAGAACCCGCTGGCCGCACAGTATGCGGACACCATCCTGCGCCGCATCGTCTGCTGCGACACCCCCGATACGCTGGAGCATTTCCCCGACAGCGCCACCCGGGACCTGCTGCGCCATCATCCCTTCCGGCTGGAACGCCTGCGCAGGCCCCAGCGCTATATCGGTCTGGATGCCCGCAGGGAGCGTGCCGACGCGCTGGAAGCACAGCTTGCCGCTCAGGCCGACCGCTGCCGCGAAGCCGCCCAGACCGAAAAGACCCTGAAATCTGCCTACGACCAGTACCAGAACGTCCTGCGGGGCCATGCGCTGGAACAGCTGGCCGAACTCTGGGCCAGCCGGGCCGCGCTGGATGCTGCCCGTGCCGACTACGCCGCGCAGGAGCAGAAGCTGGCGGACTGCCGCGAGAACCCCATGCTGCAGCAGCTCTACCGCGAGGAAGAAGCCCGGGAAGCCGCATGGGAGACTGCCCGCAAGGCCGTGGAGCAGGTGGGCGGCGATATCCGCGTCTGCGAAAAGCAGATCGCATCCTGCGAGGCAGAGCAGGGTAAGGCGGTGGAGACCGCCGCACAGAGCCGGGAAGCGGCAGAGGCATTCTTTGCACAGCACCCGCTGCTGGAGCCTCTGGCACAGGAACGCAAAAAGGGCCTGATGACGGGCGGGCGCACGGCCCGTGCCGCCGCACAGACTGCCGAAAAGGCACAGACCAGGCTGGACGATGCCCTGCGAGCTTATCTCACTTCCACGCTGGAACCCGCCCAGCGGGATTACAACGAGCACTACGTCTGCGATTATCCGCTGGGTCTGGCCGGGGTGGAGCAGTACCGCGCCCAACACGACAGCCTTGTCCGCATTGATCTGGAACGCTACGCCGCCCGGCTGGAGCAGGCACAGCGGGACTGCAAGGATCGCTTCCGCAAGGATATCCTCTTCCGGATGAAGGATGATATTTTCAACGCCCGCCGCCAGTTCCGGGAGCTGAACAAGGTGATGGAGCAGCTGACCTACGGCGAGGAAGTCTACCGCTTTGAGCTGGAACCCAGCCGTGACCCCCAGCTGGCCGCCTTCTATCAGGTCATTGTGGACAAGAGCAACCAGCAGATGACCGACGGCGACTCGCTGGACAACCTTGCCGCCACCGCCGACCCCGTCTATGAGCGTCAGGTGGACGAGCTGATGGAAAAGA
>OHHY01000838.1_pt1 | contig 13024 bp, 14 predicted proteins | sample 1568101 | NCBI WGS metagenome assembly OHHY01 (sample SAMEA3879605, study PRJEB24766) | human gut metagenome | biome: human-associated habitat; feature: feces | place: USA | collected 1985/1987
GCTGCTCCATTACGTTCTAGATCCCCCTTTTGATAACCAAACAAAATTTATTGACGAAGCCCCAAAAAGGCAGTAAGATACGCAATGTAAAATACTCAATACAAATTTATGCATAACAAGATACGCATAATAAAATACAGATAGTAAGAAATCAGGAAAGGAGTCCTCTCATTGAAAAATAATAAATATGAAATCGATATGTGTAACGGCACTATCATGGATAAATTAATTTCCTTTGCATTCCCTCTGATGCTTTCGGGAATTTTACAATTAATGTTTAATGCAGTCGACATCATCGTCGTGGGACGATTCAGCGGCAGTCAGGCGCTTGCAGCGGTCGGTTCGACAACGGCACTGATCAATGTATTTGTGAATTTGTTTATCGGAATTTCACTTGGAGCGAATGTGCTTGCGGCAAGATTTTATGCCGCAGGACGGGAGGAAGAAATGTCACAGACCGTACATACTGCGATCACGTTAGCACTGATCAGCGGTGTTGTGATGGCATTTGTTGGTGTATTGTTTGCGAAGGGGGCATTGGAACTGATGGGCACACCGGATGACGTGATCAGTCAGTCGACCTTATATATGCGGATCTATTTTATGGGGATGCCATTTTTTATGCTCTATAATTACGGTGCAGCGATACTCCGTGCCGTCGGGGACACCAAAAGACCGCTTTTCTTCCTTATCATTTCAGGCTGTATCAATGCGGGATTAAACCTGATCCTGGTGATTGGATTCCATCTGGATGTTGCCGGGGTTGCAATCGCAACGATCATTTCCCAGTGTGTGTCCTGTATCCTTGTTTTGCGCTGCCTTTGCAGGACGCAGGGCAGTTACCAGCTTCATTTTTCAAAGCTGTCCATCAATGGTGCTTATCTGAAACAGATTTTTCAGGTTGGGATTCCGGCAGGAATTCAGAGTACAGTGATCAACTTTTCGAACGCACTGTTACAGTCGTCCGTCAACTCTTTTGGTGCGACGGCGATGGCGGGGTATACGGCAGCCAATAACCTGCTTGGCTTTTTGTATGTTTCAGTCAATTCCATCACACAGGCCTGCATGAGTTTTACGAGTCAGAATTTTAGTGTGGGAAAATATAAGAGAATGGACCGGGTGCTGATGGATTGTCTGATTTTGTCTGTGAGTGTTGCTGCTGTGCTTGGATGCAGCGCATATTTCTTTGGGGCACAGATACTGACGATCTATACCAAAGAACCGGATGTGATTGCATGTGGATTGGAAATACTTTCCATCACAACCGTGCCGTATTTCCTGTGCGGCATCATGGATCTTTTTCCAGGCGCACTGCGTGGTATGGGGTATTCCTCTGTTCCCATGATATTGTCTGTAATCGGCACGGTCGGGATGCGTATTTTATGGATCTTTGTATTTTTCCCGCTTCACAGATCCCTGTATTTTCTGTTTATCTCGTATCCGGCATCCTGGCTGGCAACGATCGTGATGCAGGTGATCTGCTATTACTTTGTGCGGAAAAAATGCTTATCGGCTGTGAAGAATCCAGATTTGGAAAAAATACGTCAGTGACAGGTGTAATCTGAAATCATAGATAAGATTTGGAAAAGAAAAAATCTCATGCTATAATGTGTTAGGCAATGAGCAGAAAATTCGTTTATTACCCGGAGATAAAGTACAGAAAGGCAAAAAGATGAAATTATACATAATCAGGCACGGTGAAACATCGTGGAACAAACAGAAAAAACTGCAGGGACAGCGTGATATCATGTTAAATGATGCGGGCATCCGTCTTGCAGAATTAACCGGTGAAGGCATGAAAGACATAGATTTTGATCTTGTCATTTCAAGTCCCCTGATCCGCGCAAAACAGACGGCAGAGCTTGTGATGGCGGGAAGACATCTTCCTATGATCACAGACAGACGTATCATAGAACTTTCTTTTGGCGACTGGGAGGGAGAATGTGTGAGAGACAGCAAAGTCCTTCCACCGGATTTTATTGATAAGTTTTACAATGATCCGTATCACTGCATGAGGGCTCCGGGCGGGGAAAGTTTTCAGGATGTTTTGAAACGGACCGAAGATTTTTATCAGTCGCTGGTACAGAACAAGGCGTATGAAAATGCTACGATCTTCATATCGACACACGGGGCAGCCGGACGCTGTCTTCTGGCAAATTTTTATGATGATAAAGAAGATATCTGGCGCGGGGGAATCCCGAAAAACTGTTCTGTCTGCATTGTTGAGGTGAAGGATGGTGTCGGAACGGTGTTAGAAAAAGACAAAATTTTTTATGACGAGGCAGAATAGACAAAACACTTGAGAGGAGATAATAAAAATGGCATGTACTACAATACTTGTTGGGAAAAAAGCATCTTATGACGGTTCTACGATGATCGCAAGAAATGATGATTCCGGTTCCGGACATTTTACACCGAAAAAATTTGTTGTTATTCATCCGGAGGAGCAGCCGAAAACATATAAATCTGTTATTTCACATGTGACAATCGAACTTCCGGATGATCCGATGCGCTATACGGCGGTGCCAAATGCCGTGGAGGGAGAAGGAATCTGGGCAGCGGCAGGTGTCAATGAGGCAAATGTTGCGATGACAGCAACGGAGACGATCACATCAAATCCGCGTGTGCTTGGAGCAGATCCGTTAGTTAAACTTCAGCCGGCGGAAGATGGAAAAGAAGAAGTACCTGGCGGGATCGGCGAGGAGGATATCGTATGTATCGTTCTGCCGTATATCCGCAGTGCAAGAGAGGGTGTGAAACGCCTTGGTTCTCTGTTAGAACAGTACGGCACCTATGAGATGAACGGAATCGCTTTTCAGGATCAGGATGAGATCTGGTGGCTTGAGACGATCGGCGGACATCACTGGATTGCAAGAAGGGTGCCGGATGATGTATATGTTGTCATGCCAAACCAGCTTGGCATTGACCACTTTGATCTTGAGGATGCGCTATCTGATCAGAAAGAATATATGTGTTCTTCGGATATGAAAGAATTTATTGAGAAAAATCATCTGAATCTCTCAATGGACGGCAGCTTAAATCCGAGAGATGCGTTTGGCAGCCATGATGACGCAGACCATGTATACAATACGCCGAGAGCGTGGTATATGGAGCGCTGCTTAAATCCGCACACGAAAGTCTGGGATGGAGAACATGCAGACTATACGCCGCAGTCCGACGACATTCCGTGGTGTATGGTGCCGGAAAAGAAGATCACGGTGGAGGATGTAAAATATGTGCTGTCCTCCCACTTCCAGGGGACGCCGTACGATCCGTATGCGGCATACGGGGAGAAAAATATGCGCGGTGCATACCGTTCGATCGGAATCAACCGCAATGACTTTTTGGCTGTGATCCAGATGCGTCCGGGAATGGAACATGACTGTAATGTGATCGAGTGGATCGCATTTGCATCCAATGCGTTTAATGTACTGGTTCCGTTTTATGCGGATATCGATGAGACACCGGACTATCTCTGCAACACCACAGGTGAGGTTTCCACGGACAATTTTTACTGGTCAGGCAGGATGATCGCGGCGATGGCAGACGCCTCTTACCGCAGTTCGGTATTCCATATTGAAAGATATAAGGAACATGTGTTAGCGAAAGGTCATGAGCTGATTAATCGTTATGATGCACTTCTTTCCCAAGAGACGGATGCAGCAAAAAGAAAAGAGATCCGGCATGAGGCAAACCGTGCGGTTGCAGGAATGTTAAAGAAAGAAACCACAGATACACTCGATAAGGTATTGTTTGAACTGAGCGGTCAGATGAAAAATGCATATGCGAGATCAGATGCATAACATGCAGATAAAAGTTAATCGAAAAGGAGGGGGCATAGATTGATAAAAAGTCGGTATATTTTTCTTGGACTGGCAATGATTTTAATGCTGGCAGGATGCGGCGCAAACCGGAAAACAATCCGGTTTGGAGCTGCGGGAATCGGCGGAATGTATGATTCCTTTGCCAATGCATATGTCAGTCTTGCAAATAAAGAGGATTTTTCGTATAAACTTGAAACAAGGAATACTGCCGGATCTGCAGCAAATGTCAGACTTCTTTCGGGCAAATATATTGAACTGGGGATTGCCCAGGCAGATCTGGTGGAGGAAGCCTATCATGGAACCGGGGAATTCCGGGACAAAGCATACCAGGGATATAAAGCGGTTGCAGCGCTTTATCCGGAGGCATGTCAGATCATCGTGCGCACGGATTCAGAGATTGAGACATTGGATGATCTTCTTGGGAAAACGATCAGTATCGGGGCAGAGGAATCCGGGACAGAGCGGAACGCAAACCAGATTCTGCAGGCACAGGGCATCAGCGGAGATATGGTAAAGACCGTCAATTTGGATTACACGGAGGCGGCAGCGAAACTTGCAGATGGAGAGATCGATGCGTTCTTTTGTACAGCGGGAACACAGACTACAGTGATCGTGGAACTGGCAAAGGAATGCGGAATCCGGCTGTTGAGTATTGATGTAAAATGCCGGAACCGGTTAAAGGCGGCATATCCGTTTTATTCCGAATATACGATTCCGGCAGGCACTTATACCGGTCAGACAGAAGAGGTAAAAACACTGTCTGTACAGGCGGTGCTTCTGGCAGGTGACAGTTTATCGGAGAATACGGTAAAAGAGCTGACGGAACTTTTATTTTTACATGGAAAGGATATCCGCTATGCGGCCTCAATCGAATTAAAAGAGGACGAGCAGTCTGCGATTGGAGGTATTACAATCCCGTTTCATAAGGGTGCGGCGGCATATTATGCAGAGTGCGGTATCGAGGTGCCGACAGAGTAAATACCGGATTTGAAAAATAAGATCCGGTTTGAGAATTAGAATCGAAAGGATAAATATGGAAGTTCAGTTGGATATGTATCAGACATTGGCAGCTTCGGTGCTGGTGCTGATGCTGGGTAGTTATCTAAAACAACAGATACATGTGCTGGAAAAATTCTGTATTCCGGCGCCGGTCGTCGGGGGACTGCTATTTGCAATCGTCACATGTACCTGTTACAGCAGTGGATTTATGGAGATCTCTTTTGATGATACCTTAAGGGAAGTGTGTATGGTATTCTTTTTTACATCAGTAGGATTTCAGGCAAATCTGAAGGTGTTAAAGAGTGGTGGAAAGTCGCTGGCGATATTTTTAGGGTTGGTCATTCTCCTGATCGTTTTACAGAATCTGCTTGCAATCGGAACATCCCATCTGCTTGGCATTGATGCGCTGATCGGTATGTGTACCGGTTCGATCCCGATGGTGGGCGGACACGGAACTGCGGGCGCGTTTGGCCCGGTTCTGGAGGATCTGAATGTGGAAGGTGCAACGACGATCTGTACCGCGGCGGCAACATTTGGACTGATCGCGGGAAGTCTGGTTGGCGGACCGCTTGGCAGGAAACTGATCGAAAAGAAAAATCTGCTCGATACGGTTGTGCCGGAAGATGACAGTCTTCTGGTGGAAGATGAAAAGAAACATGAGCGTCATACGAATATGTATGCATCTGCAGTGTTCCAGCTGATTCTGGCAATCGGACTGGGCACCGTTTTTTCCTGGCTTCTGACGAAAACAGGAATGACGTTCCCAATCTATATCGGCGCAATGATCGCAGCGGCACTGTTTCGTAATATCGGAGAGTATTCCGGCAAGTTTGTGATCCATATGGGAGAGATCAATGATATCGGTGGTATTTCGCTGTCATTGTTCCTTGGAATGGCAATGATCACGTTAAAACTGTGGCAGCTTGCGTCGCTTGCACTGCCGCTTATCATACTGTTGGCAGTACAGGCAGTTTTGATCTGTGTATTTGCAAGGTTTGTGGTATTTTATGTGATGGGAAAAGATTATGACGCAGCGGTGCTTGCAGCCGGAACCTGTGGATTTGGAATGGGCGCGACACCGAACGCCATGGCAAACATGCAGGTGCTGTGTGAAAAATATGCTCCGTCCGTAAAGGCGTATCTGATCATTCCTCTGATCGGAAGTCTGTTTGCAGATTTTATCAACAGTCTGGTTATTACATTTTTCATCAATATATTATAATAGAAGAAACGGAGTAAGTATGTTTAAATTCAGAAAGAAACGAGAGAAAGGTCACGAATACAATCTGACTTATGATAATCTTGCGGTTCCGGAGATCCATACACATGAACCGGAGGATGCGGCAGATGAAGATGAAAAAAAGCCGGGAATTACTTATGACAGTGTGGCGATCCCGGAGATCCATATCAGAAAACGATAGAAAGGTAATTGAAATATATGGCAGTAAATAAAAATGGAATTGTAGTAATTGGTGCAGTATTTGTGGATATCAAGGGGTTTCCGGAAGATATTTATATCCCGGATGGGAGAAATGCGGGAAGAATCGAATATATCCATGGAGGTGTCAGCCGTAACGTTGTAGAAGATATCGCGAATATCGAACTGCGCCCTACATTTTTGGGAATTGTGGATGATTCGGCACTTGGAAGTGATGTCATTCACAAACGGCAGAATCATAAAGTAAATACAGAATACATGTTAACGATTCCAAATGGAATGGGAACCTGGCTTGCTGTATTTGACCATCGTGGAGATGTTGCCGGTTCAATTTCACAGAGACCGAATCTGATGCCGATTCTTGATGTGTTGGAAGAATCCGGGGATGAGATTTTTGAAAATGCTGATTCTGTCGTGATCGAAGTGGATATGGATAAAGAGATCGTAAAAAAAGTGGTAAGTCTGTGTGAAAAGTTTAAAAAACCGCTTTACGGGGTTGTCAGCAATATGAGTATTGCGGCAGAGAGAAGAGATTTCCTGCGGAAATTTGACTGTTTTATCTGTAACCAGTTAGAGGCAGGGATGTTCTTTTCGGATGATTACAGCGAAAAGACACCGGAAGCACTCGCAGAAATTCTTGCAGGCTGTGTAAAACGTGCCAATATTCCGTCCATGGTTGTGACGATGGGAGGCAAAGGTGCGGTCTATGCAGACTGGGAAGGCACATACGGCATCTGCCCGGCAAAAAAAGTACAGGTAAAAGATACGACAGGAGCAGGCGATGCGTTTTGCGCAGGTGTGGCAAGTGGTCTGACATACGGAAAAACCTTAGAGGAAGCGGTGGAGATTGGAACACGTCTGGCGGCGTCCGTGATCACGTCATCCGAGAATGTCTGTCCGCGTTTCCTTCCGGCGGAACTTGGAATTGACGCATAAACCTGGAAAAATCCGCTATATTAAGAATATAAATGTGAAAAGGACGTGTTTCCGAGAATATCGGACATATCTATTTTAATGCCATCAAATCTATGCTAAACTCATGGGCAGAAAGTCACGGTTTGAATAAGTACCGGAGCATTACGAAAGATGAGGAGCAGAGTGATGGAGATGGAAAGTGTATTTTTAGACAATCTTAAATATTCTGTGGGACAGAAATGAAGAGATGTGTACTGCTGAGTTAACGGAAGCAGTGAATGAAGTGTATAACAGACGCTGGGAAAAAGGTCTGATACAGGAATTTATCAATCTGCTGATCCGGATGGACTATGTGGAGAAGAAAAGGCATGGATTTCGTGTATATTACACTGCATTAGGTTCAGATTATGAATTATAAAAATATTCTGAAAATTTAAAAGAAATCATAAAATAACAAAAAAACAGATGGATAATACTTGACTTTGCTGATTTATAGTGCTATAACATAACCGAAGCAAGGAAATAAAGTAAAAGGATGAAAGATGATATGCAGAAAGGAAGCGTATAGTATGTCAGATAAGAATCCAAAACATCCATTAAAAAAGAAAAAGGCAGCAGCCAAGATCAATATTGCAGATCATGCCGCAGTAGAAGAGGCAAGAGAAGCGCATAAGTCAAAGAAACATGTATATTGATCACAGGTTACAAAGTAGATGAGAGATGCCCGGAGTCGCAAGACCCCGGGTATTTTTTGATTTATGGGAAATTAAAGGTTTCTTTCTTTACAAATTAAAAAAGATATATTACGATAATTCCCGGTAGAAAGGATGAGGTTTATGAAAGAATTACTTTATGGCATTGTGGAACTGCTCGCGAAGATACATAGTTATCTGCTCCGGTTCAATGATGCATACGAATACAATTTCAGTGATAAGGAATTGCATTTTTTAGTCATTGGAATTTTGGGAATGATGTTTATTTTTGTGGTGTATCCTGTTTTTAAATGGCTCGCAAAACACGATCATGTGATGGTGATCGCATGGATTTATGTTTTTACACTGATCATCGTGATCACATTTGCGATTGAGATCGGACAGAAGGTGACGAATACCGGCAATATGGAATTTGCAGATATCGTATTTGGAGTAGTCGGGTTTATCGTGATGTTTTTTATTTTTGCGGTCATCCGGGAGATTTATAAAGGAATCGTAAGTCTGATCCGGGATGTGGCGCATCAGGATCAAAACCGCAGCAAAAAGAGACATCAGAGAGCGTATGACGAATATGAAGAAGATGTCATGGATGAGGATGACGAAGAATAACTACGGAGAGACATCCGTGTGAAGAATAAGATTTTTCACATGCAGGAATGGAGAGTTTTATGCGACAGATTTTAAAAAGAATTGTGGAAACATTGGTTGTGATATTTGGAAACTGCATTTATGCATTTGGAATTGCAATGTTTATTCTGCCAAGCGGGCTGATCACCGGTGGAACGACCGGTATCGCACTGTTTGTCAATGATGTTTTCCACACGCCGGTCACCGTGTTTGTATTTGTATTTAATACCATTATGTTTCTGATCGGATTTTTTGCATTCGGGTGGAAGTTTGCGGCAAATACGATTGTCAGCACATTCAGCTACCCGATTGCACTCGAACTGATCACAAGGCTGCTTGGGGGTTACCGGATTACCGATGACCTGATCTTGTGTACTGTTTTTGGCGGTATTTGTATCGGGGCAGCGATCGGACTTGTCATCCGGATGGGGGCTTCCACGGGCGGCATGGATATTCCGCCGCTGATCTTAAATAAGTATTTTAAGATTCCGGTGTCAAGTTCCATCTATGTATTTGATATGCTGATCTTACTCCTTCAGGTATTTCACAGCACAGGTGAACAGGTACTCTATGGCATTCTGCTTGTGATCGTATACAGCGCAGTGCTGGATAAATGTCTGATGCTTGGAACTACGAAAATGCAGATCAAGGTCGTCAGCAGCCATATTGATGAGATCCGCACAGTGGTATTAAAAGATATTGACCGCGGTGTGACACTGTTAAACAGTGAGACAGGGTTCTTAAGAAATAACACGATGATGCTTTTGACGGTGGTATCCATGCGTGAGCTTGCCAAAACGGAAAAACTGATCCATGAAGTAGACCCGGATGCCTTTGTGATTATCAATAAAGTCAGTGAAGTGTCGGGAAGAGGTTTTTCGAGCAAGAAGAGATATTTAAAACAGACCGGGGATGTGGAAGGTTAAAGGGAGGATCAGATGACACTGCAGCAGTTAAAATACGCATTGACGATCGCGGACTGCGGATCGATGAATGAGGCGGCAAAGACACTATTTCTTTCCCAGCCGAGTCTCTCAGAGACGATCCGGGAACTTGAAACGGAGATCGGGTTTGATCTGTTTGTGCGTTCTAACCGGGGAATCCTGGTGACACCGGAGGGGGAAGAGTTTTTAGGATATGCAAGACAGGTCACGGAGCAGTTTACACTGCTCACTTCCCGCTATATCGACAAGCAGGTCAAAGAAAAGTTCAGCGTATCCATGCAGCACTATACATTTGCAGTCAAGGCATTTGTGGAGACGGTAAAACAGGCCGGAATGGAACAGTATGAATTTGCAGTCCATGAGACGACCACTTATGATGTACTTGAAAATGTAAAAAATTTCCGGAGTGAGATCGGGGTTTTATATCTGAATGATTTCAATGAGAAAGTCATGAATAAGATCATCAGAGAACACGGATTGGAATTTATTGAACTGTTTTCCTGCGATACTTATGTCTATCTATGGTCCGGGCATCCGCTGGCAAAACAGGAAGTGATCTCGATGGAAGAACTCGATGCGTATCCATGTCTTTCTTTTGATCAGGGCGAACACCATTCGCTTTATCTGGCGGAGGAAATGAAGAGTACTTATGATTATAAAAGACTCATCAAGGCAAATGACCGTGCCACGCTTCTGAATCTGATGATTGGATTAAATGCCTATACGCTCTGTTCCGGAATTATCTGTGAGGAACTAAACGGCAGTGACTATATGGCAATCCCGTTAAAGGAAACGGAGAAAATGCGCATTGGCTATGTGAAGCGGAAAGGGGCAAAAGTCAGCCATATCGGGGAGATCTATATCGAAGAATTAAAAAAATACAGGGAAAATGTGATGTAATCAGTTATAGGTGAAACCTATAACCAACTCAAGGTTTCCAATATTAACACTTTCTGTAACTACCTGTTATAATAAGGACTATCAAATCAAGACAGAGCAGTAGGAGAAAGGAGAGATCAGATATGCGTACAGAAATTAAGACCTATACAACAGCAGACAGAATGATGATGACAGGATCCATGTGCGGCATGATGTGTATGTGCTGTATGGGACGATTTCGTGTGCGGAAAGATATCTGATTTTATGCGTTGATAGAAAATGTAAAACAGATGTTTCCGCGAGGGAGCATCTGTTTTTTTGCCTTAAAATAAAATTTGTGTTAATATGGAGCGCGGAGTGCAGACAGGTGCTCACATAGGGCAGGAAGAAAGGAGAACATGTATGGCAGCAATTGAGGTCAGACATCTCTATAAAAGGTTTGAACAAAAGGGAGTGACCGTTGAGGCATTAAGTGATATCAATCTGACGGTGGAGCAGGGCGATATCTACGGAATCATCGGTATGTCGGGAGCTGGAAAAAGTACACTGGTACGATGCTTAAATTTCTTAGAGAAACCGACAGAAGGTCAGGTGCTGATCGAGGGTCAGGAATTAGGAGCATTGACAGAGAAGGAATTAAGAGGGCAGCGCAGCGATATTGCGATGATTTTTCAGAATTTTAATCTTCTGATGCAAAAGAGTGTACTTGACAATGTATGTTTCCCGATGCAGATTCAGGAAAAGAAAAAGAAAGAGGCGAGAGAAAGAGCGAGAGAACTGTTAAAAACGGTTGGCCTTTCTGAAAAAGAAAAGGCATATCCGGCACAGCTTTCCGGAGGACAGAGACAGAGAGTTGCGATCGCAAGAGCACTTGCTTCCGATCCGAAGATTTTACTTTGCGATGAGGCGACCAGCGCATTAGATCCACAGACAACCGCTTCGATCCTATCGCTGCTAAAAGAGATCAATGAAAAACTTGGCATCACGATCGTGATCATCACACATCAGATGTCAGTGATCCGTGAGATCTGCAGCCATGTGGCGATCATTGAACATGGTGTGTTAGTGGAAGACGGACTTGTGGAGGATATCTTTTCCCATCCGAAATCCAAAGCTGCAAAGGAACTGATCTTAAGGGATCAGCCGGGGAATAACAATGCACCATTGGCAAATGCAGTTCAGGAGCGCATGCAGGGAGATAAAAAGATCCGAATCGTCTTTTCTGAAAATTCCGCATTTGAGCCGGTCATTGCAAACATGATCTTACAGTTTAAAACACCGGTCAATATTTTAAGGGCAGACACCAAGAATGTCGGCGGTGTAGCCAAGGGAGAAATGATTTTAGGACTTCCGGAGGATAGACATTTACAGGTGGATATTGAGGAATATTTAAAAGAAAAAGGACTCGCAGTTGAGGAGGTGACCGAAGATGTGGAATGAGCAGATTATCATGATGCTGTTAGAGGGCATCAAGGACACACTTTATATGACATTGACATCGACACTGATCGGTTATGTGATCGGACTTCCGATGGGAATTCTTTTAACGGTCACTGACAAAGATGGAATTCATCCGAACGCAGCAGTTTACAAGGTATTAGACGTGATCGCGAACCTGATCCGAAGTGTACCGTTTTTGATTTTACTGATCGTGCTGATTCCGTTTACAAGATTTCTGATCGGAAGAAGCTATGGACCGACAGCGACGATCGTTCCGCTTGTCATAGCAGCAGCACCATATATTGCACGAATGGTGGAATCTTCTTTAAAGGAAGTGGACGCAGGTGTCATTGAGGCAGCGCGTTCCATGGGAGCATCCAATTTTACCATCGTAACGAAAGTTATGCTGGTGGAAGCGCGTACATCCCTGATCGTAGGGGCAACCATTTCACTTGGAACAATTTTAGGATATTCCGCAATGGCGGGAACCGTCGGCGGCGGTGGACTTGGAGATATCGCAATCCGCTATGGTTATACCAGATGGCAGACCGATATTATGATCGTCACAGTTATATTGTTGATTATCTTATTCCAGATCTTCCAGACAGTTGGAATGAAACTGGCAGATAAGTTTGATCATAGAAAGTAAAGAGGAGATATTAAAAAAGGAGGATTCATTTTATGAAAAAAAGAGTATTATCAAGTATTTTAGCAGGAGTTTTAGCAGTCAGCGTATTTGCCGGATGCGGAAGCAAAACAGAAGACAACAGCCAGTCAGCAGCAGATAACAGCACAACACCTGCAACAGAAGCAGCCGCAGAAGAGTCTACAGAAGCAGCAGGTGGCACAGTAGAATCAAAAGGAACAATCACAGTTGCAGCATCTGCAACACCACACGCAGAGATCTTAGCAGCAGCAAAACCTATTTTAGCTGAGCAGGGATGGGACTTAGAGGTTACAGAGTTTGATGATTATGTATTACCAAACGAAGTTGTAGAGAGTGGTGAGATGGATGCAAACTACTTCCAGCACGTACCATATCTTGACAGTTTCAACGAGGAGAAGGGAACTCACTTAGTTGAAGTTGGAAAAATCCACTACGAGCCATTCGGAATTTATCCGGGAACAAAGAGCAGCTTAGATGATATCGCAGATGGCGATGTGATCGCAGTTCCAAACGATACCACAAACGAAGCACGTGCACTTTTATTATTACAGGATAACGGAATCATCACATTAAAAGAC
>OHHY01000849.1_pt1 | contig 12947 bp, 10 predicted proteins | sample 1568101 | NCBI WGS metagenome assembly OHHY01 (sample SAMEA3879605, study PRJEB24766) | human gut metagenome | biome: human-associated habitat; feature: feces | place: USA | collected 1985/1987
GAAAAATCTGCCGATAAACGCCAAGGTGATCAAGGCGATGGCAGGGGGATAGATCAACATGAGCACTGGGATGGAATAGTTGATAATGGCACTGAGGCCCACGTTGGAGACAGCGAAGGAAAAAGTCGTGAACAGAATGGCCCAACCCCGGTAGGAAAACTTTCCGCCGGTCATCTTGTCGAAGATTTCATCCATGACATAGGCCTGCACCAGAGGCTTCTGGGCTTTCAGCTCGTCCACCACAGCATCCACCTCCTCCGTGGTCTGGGGGTTGACGCTGCTGCCGCTCTTGAACGCACCGATGGCGTAGGCGTCGCGGCTGTTGTTGAACATCAGGATGTTGCCTGCATACTTCTCGTCCCACAGGTCTGCCCAGCTGGTGGGGGCCTCATCTACCATCTTTGTATTGTAGATGATGCCAGTGGTGCAGAGGGTGTAAGGCACGGTGTAGGCATTCTCGGGGTCATAGTCCCCGTTGCGGTACTCCTCGTCGATGTTCTGGAAGTTCGGGATGTTGCTGTAGTCCAGCGGCATCAGCATCCCTTCGCTTATCATCTTGGCGACCATGTAGTCCGACGGGATGATGACATCGTAGTTGGCCGCGCCGGACTTGAGCTTGGCGTAGAGGGACTCGTTGGAATCGAAGGTGGTATAGTTGACCTTGATGCCGGTCAGCTTTTCAAAGGCCGCCACCACGTCCACGCTGTCGTCGGAACCGTTGGAGATATACTCGCCCCAGTTGTAGACGTTCAGGGTGACATTCTGGCCCTTGAAGCGGGTCCAGTCGTAGTCATCCGAAACAGAAATGTCCTCTGTGACCTCGATCTGTCCCGCGGCCAGAGCCGACAGCGGCATGGTCAGCGCCAGCACAGCCGTCAGCAGAAGAATGACGAAACGCTTCATTTGACATCTCCCCCTCTCAGTGCACGCTGGTCGCGGCGGTAACCGCGGCTCTCCATGGCGTTGGAGATGAGGATGATGCTCAGGATGACCACGAACATGATGGTGGACAGCGCGTAGATCTCCGGGCTGACCTTCTTGCGGGTCATGGAGTAGATGGCGATGGGCAGCGTCTCCACCGTACCGCAGTTGAAGTAGGAGATCATGAAGTCGTCGATGGAGTAGGTCAGGCTGATGAGGAAGCCCGACAGGATGGCCGGGCTGATCTCGGGCAGGATGACCTTGAAAAATGCCTGCCGGGGGTCACAGCCGAGGTCCAGCGCCGCCTCAAACAGCTTGATGTCCAGCTGTTTGAGCTTGGGCGTGACATTGAAGATGACATACGGCACGTTGAATGCGATATGGGCAATGAGCAGCGTGGGGAAACCCATGATGTTGCCGGGCAGGAAGTCCAGCTCAGACGCAAAGCGCTGGTATGCCACAAAGAGCATCATCAGGGAGATACCGGTGATGATCTCGGGGTTGACCGTGGTGATATAGGTGATATTCGTCACCAGCAGGCGGCTCTTGCGCCCCATGGAGGCGATGCCCAGAGACGCCGCAGTCCCCAGCACCGTGGCGATGACTGCCGAGAACAGTGCCAGATACAGCGACACCCACAGCGCGTGCAGGATGGACTCGTTGTGGAGCAGGCTGGTGTACCACTTAAAGGTAAATCCGGTAAAGAGGGCGTAGCCCTTGCTCTGGTTGAAGCTGAACACGACCATGTACGCGATGGGCAGGTACATGAAGCAGAAGAACAGGATGACGTAGGCGCGCTGCATCAGACGCAGATGTTTCGTTTTCATCAGGACACACCCTCCATCTCATCCTCGTCGAAGCTGGACGTAAAGCTCATGCAGAGCAGCACAATGACCATCAGCACAAGGCTCATGGCAGAGCCGACATTGAGGTTGTAGCTGTCGCCCGACACCATCATATAATAGCCGTCGGTGCCGATGGCATACGTCAGGGTAACGGTGCCGTCAGCCGTCGTCACCTCTGCTGTCACCAGCGGGGCGTCAAAGCCGCAGGCGGAAGGGTCGGCGGCAGTATCCTGCCCGGTGACATAGCTGGCCAGTGCGGCCAGCAGAGCGTCCGTCTTGTCGGTGTCCAACGCAGCATTCGGTTCATCTGTGAGCTGCCAGATGGTCTGGTAGGTGGTGCTGTCGGCCTCCGTGGGCTGGGAGACAGATTGCAGCTTGATCGTCTCGCCGCTTTGGAGGGTATAGCGCACAGCCTCGATGTCCGAGACAGTGATGCCCGCCGGGCTGAACGCCCCAAAGAGCTCCGCCTTCGTCTGCTCCATGCAGCGGAACTTGGCCGCGTCCACGGTGTAGACAGCGTCGCCGCCCTCCCGCCGGACGTACACATCCCCGGTGACGGGGTTCTCCGCTCCCACGGTAAGGGTGGTACTCTCCCCCGCCGCCGAAACATTTACGACAAGCTGAGGCGCGTCGAAACCGTAGTCCTCGCCGGGCTGCGCCTCGAGCTGGCGCTTGGCCTTCATGCCTGCCAGCGCGGTGCGGATGGTGCTGCAGGCCGAATCATCCAGATGGTAAGCCGGGTCCTCGGTCAGCGTCCAGCCGTCGTCAGAGGGCCGGAGCGTCAGCGTCTCACCGCCATACTGGATGGAGACGCTTTCCAGCGTGGCGGTAGTCCCATCCAGCAGCGGGATGCTGCCGTCCTCGGCCTCACTGGCGGCCTGTTCGGCCTTCTGGTTCGCGTGGGTCAGCAGGGCCAGCGCCGCCCCGGCGGCGAGAACGAACACCAGCAAAACGATGAGGGTACGCCGTTTTGTTTTCATGGCGTGCCTCCTTACTTGCGGCGGCGCAGCAGCACCACCACTGCGCCCACGGCCAGCACAGCCGCCGGGAGGATGAGGACGAACACCAGACCCAGCACAGCGGCGGTGTGGCCCGAGATGGTGATGGGCGCAGCTTCCAGCGCCTTGGACTCCACGAGGGTGGTCCCCTCCTGCCCGGCCAGAGAGGCAGCGCAGCCCTGCAGGAAGGTCACGTTGCCGGGAACGGTCTGGTAAACGGCTTCGTTGTCCATGTTGCCGCAGTTGACCCAGATGACCTCTGCGCCGGTGCTGTTATTGGAAGCATAAGCTGCCAGCGCAAAGGGGCCGTCGGGGTCGCCGTCTTCCTGCTCGGCGGTGGTCATCTCATAGCCCGCCGCCTTGCTGTAGGAGCTCTCGGTACTGACCAGCAGGGCTTCCGAGGCGATACCCTCTGTCTCGGTGATGGTGATGCCCTGCGCCATCTGCAGCAGGACGCGGCGGCTGGTGTCGATGCCGTCCAGCGTGCCGCTCTCGGTGTCGGTGGCGTAATCCGGCAGCAGATAGTAGGGGTAGCCGTTCAGATAGTGGCCGCTGTCCCCTTCCACCACAAGGCCGGGCGTCCGGGTCAGGCCAAACTCGGCCATCAGGGCGTCAAGGTTCGGGGTGGAGTAATAGCTGTCGGTGGTGAGCATCAGATGTCCGCCATTTTTCAGGTAGGCGCGCAGGGCCGACATCTCATCCATGAGGCCGCCCGCCGATGCAAAGTCCTGCTGCGGGTCATTGATGATGAGCAGGTCGCAGTCGTCCGGGATGGTGTCCGTCAGCAGGTCGAGGGGGCTGACGGAGAGGTTCTGGCCTTCCAGCGCATCGGTCAGGGTGTCGGTGAGGCGCTGTTCGCCGTGGTTCGTCGTGTAGTAGGCGTGGAGCTCTTCGCCGCTGGTGATGCGGTAGATGGCAGCGGTGAGCTTATTTTCGCCGCCGAAGGTCACGCTGTAGCTGCCGGTGGTGTAGTAATCGGAGTAGTCATAATCGTAGAGGTCGGACGCCGCCAGCACGGCGCTCTTCTCCCCCGAGACGAGGACGAGACTGCCGTTCTCAGCCGACTGCACGCCGTACTGGGCGGCGAAGGTCGGGTAGACGGCGGGGTCTTTCGTCTCCCACTTGATGTGGCTGCTCTCGGAGGCATAGCGGTCCAGCAGCTTTGTGATGATGGCGTCCTCGCTGCCCGTCTCGGCCAGATAATAGATGGTGACATCCTGCGTCAGGGCGTGGGCGATGTCCCTGGAGCTGTCGCTGAGGGTGTAGAGCCCGGCTTCCGAGAGGTCGAACTCGGTGTACTTCGTCGGAACGGCCCGGACGATGAGGTTGAGCAGGACGGCCAGCACGACCACCAGCACCGTGACCGCCGAGGCATAGATGCCGCTGCGCAGCCGCAGACGTTCCAGCGGGCCTGCGCTCTTTTTCTCAAATTTCTTCATAGTCTGCCCCCTCTCAGTTCCAGCGGCGCTTCTCGATGCCCTGCGCCGTAAAGAAGAGGAAGAGCACCGTCACCGTCAGATAATAGACCAGCGTCGGGATGGAAAAGCTGTTGTTGACGAACTCCTCAAAGGGCGCAAACAGGCAGAGGGCGCTCAAGACAGCACTGAACGCTTCGGTGAGCCATGCGCTGCGCAGCAGGAACAGGGCGCTCAGCCCGGCACAGAGGGCCGCAAAGCAGAAGCAGCCCAGCGTGAAGCTCCGGGTGCGCAGACCAACTGCAAGGGAGGCTCCCGCCGACAGAGCCGTAAAGACCACCAGCGCCACGGCGCTTCCGGCGTTGAACATGCTGCGGAGGCTGGGCATCATATAGGCCAGCAGCAGGGCCGAAAAGCCCATGACTGCCGCGATGATCTGGTTCTCCGTGAGGCCGGAGCAGAACTCGCAGACGGCAATGGCCGCACAGCCCAGCAGGAAATAGCACAGCAGCGCGGCGAAATTCGCCCCGCAGGCCGAGGCCGTGCCGCCCAGAAGCCAGAGCACGACGATCATGATGCCGTCGGCCAGACAGGGCAGCGCGAACACGGTGCAGAGGGCCAGATACTTGCCCACCACGATGCCCCACACGGACACCGGGCTGGTGAGAAGGAGCTGGTCGGTGCGGGCGCGGCGCTCTTCGGCCAGCGAACGCATGGCCAGCACCGGGAAATAGAGCAGCAGCATGAAGATCGTGCGGTAGAGCGTATAATAGCCAAAATCCGTCAGGCCGTAACCGAGGTTCAGGGCCAGAAAATAGATGCCGGAAGCCGCCAGCAGAAAGGCCGTGAGCAGATAGCCCATCATGCCGTGAAAAAAGCTGCGCAGCTCCCGCTTGTAGATGGCAAGCATCGAATCAGTCCTCCTTTTTATCCGAAGTCTCTTCCGGAGCCGTCAGCTCAAGGAAGAGCTCTTCCAAATCGCGCTCTTCGGCGGCAAGGTCCACGACGGCGGCCAGATGCCCCTGCGACAGGATGAGTGCCTTGTCGCAGACGGCCTTCACCTCACTGAGGATGTGGCTGGACAGGATGACCGTGTGGGTGCGGCCCAGCTCCCGGATGAGGCGGCGCAGCTCGATGACCTGCGCCGGGTCGAGACCCACGGTGGGTTCGTCCAGAATGATGAGCTGCGGACTGCCCAGCAGCGCCTGCGCCACGCCCACCCGCTGGCGGTAGCCCTTCGAGAGGCTGCGGATGAGCCGGGGCAGAACGTCTTCCAGACCGGTACGGCGGGCGGCAGACTGCACCTGTGCCGGGCGGTCGGCTTTCTTGACACCTTTCAGTTCGGCGGCAAAGTCGAGGTACTCGGCCACCGTCATCTCCGGGTAAAGGGGCGGCTGTTCCGGCAGATAGCCCACGCAGGCCTTGGCGGCGTCGGCTTCCTCGGGCAGCGGATGGCCCGCCACCGTCACCTGCCCCTCCGTGGCGGCAAGATAACCGGTGAGGATGTTCATGATGGTGGACTTACCGGCACCGTTCGGCCCCAGCAGGCCGTAGATGACGCCGTCCTCCACCGTGAAAGAGATGTCGTCCACTGCAAGGCGGCTGCCGTATTTCTTGGTGAGGTGGGATACTTCTATCACAAAAAACGCTCCTTCTCTGCGGGTGTCCCCGGGAATATCTGCATCATTTTAGCCCGAAAATGTGTCAGAAATAAGATAAACCTGTGTGCGTTTCCAAATATTGTTTCTTTTGCGCTGATGCGGCAGTTTTCGCGGCCGGACGCAAAAAGAGCGCCGCTCCCCGCAAAGGGAACGACGCTCTTGGAAGCCTTGTAATTGTTGCAATTACTTACGGCCGAAACGCTTGTTGAAGCGCTCAACACGTCCGCCGGTGTCGACCAGCTTCTGCTTACCAGTGTAGAAAGGATGGCACTTGGAGCAAACTTCGACGTGGATCTCGGGCTTGGTGGAACGAGTCTTGATGACGTTGCCGCATGCGCAGGTGATGGTGCAGTCAACGTAGTTCGGATGGATACCCTGTTTCATTCTTTTCACCTCATTTCTGGTTCTGACTTATTGGGGCCATATTTAATGTATGTGCCCATCACAACCTTCAATATCGGCTACCCCGTCGAGCGGCCTTGGAAACGATTGCCCTACTATTATAGCACGAATCAGGCAGAATGCAAGAGGGAATTTTAACTTTTTTACAGCTTTTGCAGCAAAGCATAAAAACCGCCCCCGAAGCAGCACGGTCTTGTGCGCTGCTTCGGGGGCAGTCTGCTTTTGTTCTATTATAAGGTTACTGCTTTGCGCTTTCCGGGGCGACCTCAAAGTCGATCTTGCCCAGATTGACATCTGCACGCACGATGGTGATCATCATGGTATCGCCCAGATTCCAGTTCTTGCCGGAAACAGGGTCGGAAAGGCGGACGCCCTCGGTGAGCATAGTGCCGGTGGCGGTCAGGCTGGAAGCGGGCACAAAGCCCTCCACGCCGTTTTCCAGTTCGATGAACAGGCCGCGCTGGGTCACGCCGGAGATGCGGCCCTCGTAGCACTCGCCCAGATGGCGGCGGGCATACTCGGCCTTGTAGCAGTCCTCGGCCTTGCGCTCGATCTGCATGGCGATCACCTCGCGCTCGCTGGCCTGCTTGCTGACATCCTCGGCAAACTCGCTGTAGCGCAGGATCATGGTGTCCTTATCGGTGCCCTTGAGCTGGGCGGTCATGATACGGTGGATAGCCAGGTCCGGGTAGCGGCGGATGGGGCTGGTGAAGTGGGCGTAATCCTTCAGCACCAGACCGTAGTGACCCTTGGGCTTTTCCTCATACACGGCCTTGGACATACAGCGCAGCATACCGGTGTTGATGATCTGCTCATAGGCAGTGCCGCGCACGCCCTCCAGAATAGCGCTCAACTCCTTGGGGGTGGGCACGTCCTTGGCAAAGTGGTCGTTGACGCCGCAGGCCTGCAGCAGACCGTGCAGACGCTCCAGCTTTTCGGCGTTGGGCTCCTCATGCACGCGGTACACAAAGGGGATCTGCTTCACCCGGGCAAAGTGGGCGGCACACTGGTTTGCCAGCAGCATGAACTCCTCGATCATGGCTTCGCTCTCGCCGGAGGTGCGCTTTTTCACGTCGATGCAGTGACCGTCCTCGTCTAGGATCAGCTTCACCTCGCCGCTCTCGATATCCATGCAGCCGCGCTCCTTGCGCAGGCGGGCGCGGTGGCCGTACAGCTCCTTCATGGCGGGCAGCTGGTCGATGACGTCGGCATACTTTGCCTTGATCTCGGCGTCGGCAGTACCGGCCAGCAGGGCGTTGATCTCAGAGTAGACGCCCTTGACGCGGCTGCGGATGATGGACTTGACAAAGCGGTAATCCGTCAGATTACCCTCCTTGTCCAGACGCATCAGGCAGGAGAAAGCCAGACGCAGCTCGTTCTCGTTCAGGCTGCAGATGCCGTTGGACAGGGCCTTGGGCAGCATCGGAACGACCTGATCTGCATAATAGACGCTGGTGGCGCGGCTGAACGCCTCGTTGTCCAGCTCGGTGCCGGGCTTGACGTAGTTGGAAACATCCGCGATATGCACGCCCAGCTCAAAGCCGCCGTCCGGGGTCTTGGTCAGGCTGATAGCATCGTCGATATCCTTGGTCTCGGCGCTGTCGATGGTAAAGATGGGCAGAGCGCGCAGATCCATGCGGCCCTCGCAGTCCGCAGCAGACACCTCGGCGTTGTCCAGCTTTTTAGCTTCGTCCCGCACCTTGTCCGGGAAGCGGCTGCGGATATCCTGCGCGTAGAGCAGTGCCTTTGCGCAGCGCTTGGCTTCGTCACAGCTGCCAAAGCGCATGGCCACGCCCACGCGGTGATCCTCCTGACGGTTGCCGCGCAGCAGGATCTCCACTGCCACCTTGTCGCCGTCCTTGGCGCTGCCTTCGCAGTCCCGCATGACCTGCATGGAGATAGCGGGGCAATCGTCCGGTACGAACTTCAGGCGGCCCTCCATGCGGTGCATGGTACCCACCAGCGCGTTCTTCTCTTCCAGAACAGCAAGGATCTCGCCCTCATCGCTGCCCTCTACCCGGGGGTGTGCAAACTTTTCCACCAGCACCTTGTCGCCGGGCATTGCGCCGCGGGTGAACCGGCCGGGGATAAAGATATCGCTGGTGCCGTCCTCCAGCATGACAAAGGCAAAGTTTTTGCCCAGCTTTACCACCTTGCACAGCAGTGCCTTGTCGGCACGGCCGCTGCGCACGGTGAAGAACACGCCCTGACGCTGGCAGATGACGGCCTCGTGCACCAGCTGGTCCACGGCCTCCATCACCTTGCGGTCTGCGCCGCGATCCCCGCCGAACTTATTTTTCAGATCCTTTACGGTGCACGGCTGATTCTGGATCGCGTGCTCAATTTTATCGCGCATTGCCATAAAATATTTTCTCCTTCACTTCCGTGGCCGTGCATCTCCTGCGGAGCACAGCCCTGCCTTGGGACGGGCACTTTTCCCCTGTCCCCTCTTTGCGGCAGCCCGCAGAACCGGCTGCCCGCACTTTTTTCTGCACAGAAAAACAGCCCCGTCCGTTCACGGGGCTGCAACGCCTTCTCAGCCTGCCAGACGGCCTGCGAACAGGCAGGCCAGAATAGCGACCACAAAGAACACCACGCCTGCAATGCGGGTGACCTTAGCCAGCATCTGATCCGCCGGGGTCAGACGTGCATTGTTGGCACCGCCCACGCTGCCGTTGATGGCACCGGACAGACCCTGACCGTGGGTGTGCTGCATGAGGGTGAGGAAAACGATGACCAGCGAAGCCACCAGCAGAATGGCACCGCCAACAATTTCGATAACAGACATGAATCGTAACGCTCCTTTTATTTGTAAATACGGAAATCCACGCAAAAACACAACTATATAGTAGCATAACAAAGCCAAAATTGCAAGCGGGATCCGCGCATTTATCCCGCCGCTTCCAGCGCGGCGCACACCTGTGCAAAGATGGCTGCATCGGAATACGCCGTATGCACCGCGCCGTCCTGCAGCACCACAATGGTGTAGCGGGGCTTTTCTGCCGGCCAGAACCCCGCAAACCACAGGTTGCAGCGCTCGGTGCCCTCCGGGGTGAACTGCCCGGTCTGAGCAGTGCCGGTCTTGCCGCCCGCCCCGCCGGAAACCCCGGCGGCATCCTGCGCGGTGCCCTGCTGCACCACCTGCACTAACATAGTGCGCAAGAGCGCTGCGCTCTGCGCCGGGAGCACCCGCCGTCCCCGAGGGTGGCTGAGGGTCTCCACGGGCTGCCCGGTGGTCTCGTCCAGCGTGGCTTGCAGCACATAGGGCGCGCGGTATACGCCGTCCGCTGCAATGGTGTTGAACAGCGCCGCAACCTGCATGGGTGTCGCCAGCAGGCTGCCCTGCCCAAAGCTGAAATTGGCCAGCTGTCCGCTTTGCACCAGCTCCTGCGGGGCAGGCAGCTGGCCGGCCTCGGCGGCAAGCCCTTCTGCCAGCGGCAGGCTCTGTCCAAAGCCGAACGCCTGGGCGGCGTCCAACAGTTTTTCCGCGCCCAGCTGCTGCCCCAGGCAGATAAAATAGCCGTTGCAGCTTTTTTCCAGCGCAGCGGCAAGGTCTACCTGTCCATGCGGCACCCCGCCCGCGCAGCGGAAGATCTGCCCATCCACCACCACCGCGCCGGTGCACTCGAAAACCGGCTGCAAGCCCGCTTCCAGTGCAGCCGCCGCCAGCACCGGCTTGAACACCGACCCCACCGCATAGCTTTGCAGCGCCCGGTTCAGGAAGGGGCTGTTCGCCGCCTGCAAACTATCAGCAAGATGCTCCGGGTCGTAGCCCGGCACACTGACGTTGGCGCGCACCGCCGCCGTGGCGGTATCCAGCACCAGAATGCAGCCGCTTTGCATAGTGGTGGACGCCACCGCTTCCACCGCCCGCTGCACCGGACGGGAGATGGTCAGCTGCACACCCAGCGCCCCGCTGTCGGCTTGCAAAAGTTTGGACGTCTCGCCGGTGCGCAGCGTGCCCTGCGCCGTGACGGCGCAAACAAGGCTGCTGTGCTCCCCTGTGCCGGAAAGCACGGCGTCCAATGCCTTTTCCAGCCCCGCAGCGCCGTGACCTGTGCTATCCAGATAGCCCAGCAGATGCTGACACAGCGGCACCGCCGCATACCGCCGGGCGGTGGGGTAACCGGTCAGCCCAAGGCGGGCGGGGTCGCAGTTCACCTCCAGCAAAAACGGCGCAGCGCGGCTGCGGCTGCGGTACAAAAGCGCCTGCCCGGCGGCGTCCGTGCAGGCATACAGCCGGTCGTAATTGCCCTGCCCGGGAAAACACACCACCTGCCAGCGCTCCTCTAACCCGGTGAGCAGCTGCCCCTGTGCATCGTAAAAGCTGCCCCGCCGGGCGGGCAGCTGCAGGGTGACCGTGCTCTGCGCCGCCGCCCGCGCGGCATAGGCGGGGTGCTGCGCCAGCAGATACAACCGGCACAGCACCACCATAAACCCCAGCAGCAAGGCAGCATACACCGCCAGCACCCGTTTGCCGGACATCTCCACGCCCCCTTTCTGTATGGTTAGGGTGGGCAGCAGGGGTGCAGGGTATACATAAAAAGAGGTGGAACCTCTCCGAAGAGAAATTCCACCTCTCTGGTGTATCTTATTAAGAAAGACTGGTACGGATTAGTACATGCCGCCCTTCCAAACCACACTTTTGGAGCCGAATCACGAATATCGGGAAACGTAGACTTTTGTAGAATTATCAAGGCCACAAGCCGATTTTTCCAGATTCTCCGTTTTTGCACGATCCACGCTTTTCTACGCAAATCTACGCCACTTACCGGGTGATTGGCGTAAGTTTTGGCGTAAGTTTCGGCGTAAGCAATTCCGCTTCATACGTCGAAAATCACAGGTTGCCGGCGATCTGTTCAAAGGCCCTTTCAACCGATTCAAAGCTGCTGTGCGTGTAGACATCCAGCGTCACACTGGCATTGGAGTGTCCCATCAGGTATTGCAGGCTTTTTACATCCAGCCCGGCCTGCTGAACATTGGTGCAGAAGGTGTGTCGCAGCACATGGGGTGTAATGCGCGGAACCGGTTTGCCATATGCCTTCTCAAACTTTCCCTGCACGCCACGCATATAGTTTTCCAAGTGCATTGCCACCTTCGGCATTCCGGACTTGTCCAGAAAGAGGAATCCGCTGCAACCATCCACCAGCGCTTCCACTTTCGTGGACGCTCTGGCTTTTACTACACGCCGCAACGCTGCACAAACGGTATCTGTCATGGGAACATTGCGGATACCGCTTTTTGTTTTCGGCGGTGTGACAAAGTAGGGCTTTTCAGCCGTCCGGCAAAGCTGCCGCCGGACATGGATACAGTGCCGTTCAAAGTCGATATCTGCTCGTGTCAGGCCGTACAACTCACTCACACGCAAGCCGGTTCCCATAAGAATGACGATATCATCATAATAGTTGCCGCCATAGTCCTGAACGAATTGCAGATATTTCTCCTGCTGTTCTCTGGTCAGTGCATCACGCACATAAGCGTCCTTCGGCACAACGTCCGACAGCTTGAACTTAAATGGATTCTTGCGGATGATGTCATCCTCTACCGCCATCTCAAACGCCGGTCTGACAACGCTTTGCAGAATTCCAATGGTGTTTTGCTTGAAACCGTTGTCATGCAGAAACACGAACCAGCCTTTCGCATCGGACAATTTTACCGTTTTGATGGTTTTTTGCCCGAAAGGGTCAGCATGAATCCGCTTGACCGCTGTGTTGTACGACCGAAGCGAATTAGGTTTCAACCCACGTTTCAGATTCATATAGCGGTCAACCAAATCAGCCACTGTCATCTCTCCGGCAGCATAGTCGATGCCGTCTGCCAGATCGCGCCACAGTTCTTCCTCTTTTTTCCGCAGCTCTGTCAGGGATTTAGCGTAAATACAACGCCGTTTCTTGTGGATATCGGTATAACGATAGTCGTAGGTGCCGTTTGCTCTCTGGCTTTCGCCATCCTTCAAAACACGGCCCTTGCTATCTTTGCGCTTTTCAGGCATTTAGAAGCTCCTTTCTGTGAAAAGCGCATCTATAAGGTCAGTGTCAGTATAACACATCAACCATGCGATTTCCACCCGCAGCGAATGAGAAAAGGACGGTTTCACATTTGCAGCCTTTGGCAACCTCTCAAATAGAATATGCTTGCTCGACAAAGCAATCGAACAGGCGACGTTTGATCAGACGCTTGTTTCCCACCCAGAGGACGAATTTGCATTTATCCTCATTCGTGATTTCACGCAGTTTGTTGATGCCAATGCCAGAGTAAGCCGCAGCTTCTTCCAGCGTCAGATTGCTCTTTTCCCAAATCGGGACATCCTTCATAGGCAGACCTCCAATTCCTTGTAACCGAACGCCTGTAACCTGGCAGGAAAACTCTCTTTTTCTGCACACAGGGCATCCGGTGGGCTTTATACTTTTTCTTATTCTTTTAAGGTTACATGGTTACAGAAAGAGGAAAACACAGCAGTCATGCGGTTTTTGCGCTGTAACTGCAGCGTAACCAAACCTGTAACCGACCGTGTAACCGCTGTTCATCAGAAGGGAAAGCCCAGCTGCTGGGCTTCCGCATCCGTTATTTCGGAGAAATTTTCAGCCCCGGTTTCGGGGCTGGTTACGCGCTCCCAGCCTTTCTGAACCCCGTACTTCGGATAACGCTTGGCGGTCTTGTGCGCCTGCCAGCCTTGGATATCGCCGCGCGAAATTCCCGTGTTCA
>OHHY01000850.1_pt1 | contig 12944 bp, 6 predicted proteins | sample 1568101 | NCBI WGS metagenome assembly OHHY01 (sample SAMEA3879605, study PRJEB24766) | human gut metagenome | biome: human-associated habitat; feature: feces | place: USA | collected 1985/1987
TGTTTCTACAGGCAGTTCCGGAAGAAATCCATTTGATTCTAGGCAAGGCATATAGATCACACCATCAAAGTTTTCGTTTTTCTTATTATAATCACCGGTGCGTCCTGCCATGACATTCGTATCTACATATACAGGATATACCGGATCGCAAACTGCAACTTTGTTCTCTGTTCCAAAAATTTCCTGAATATTTCCGGAATCACTCTTTGCACCGTCAGATACAAAGATTTCATCCGCACTGATCTGGCAGCCGCGTGCCTCATAATCATTTTTTACGATTGCACTTCTTAAAAATTCATATCCAAGATCCGGTGCATAGCCATGAAATGTCTCTGCATGAGCCATCTCATCTACAGATTTGTGGAGTGCATCTATGATCGCCGGAGCCAGAGGCTGTGTGACATCACCAATACCAAGACGGACGATCTGAACATCCGGGTTTGCTTCCTGATAGGCAGCTACTTTTTTTGCAATTGTAGAAAAAAGATAACTGCCTGGTAATTTCAGATAATTTTTATTAACCGTTACCATAATATTTATTCTCCTGTAATTTACTGATTTTTTCTTTTTTCAACTTCTTTGACAAGTGCCTCGCGTACTGCATCCGGACTTGCCTTACCTTTCAGTTCGCGCATCATCTTTCCAACAAAGAAACCAAAGACTTTTTCTTTACCGCCAAGCAGCTCCTCAAGTGGTCCCGGGTTCTCATCCAGGATCTTCTGAAGAGTATCATTGAGCAGGCCGGTATCTTCAACGATCTTCAGACCATGTTCCTCAATGTAACTTACCGGATCAATATCTTCTTCGAAAACTTTTTCAAAAACTTTCTTTGCATTCTGTGCGCTGACTTCTTTCTTTTCCACCATCTGGATCAGATCAGCCAGATGCTCCGGTGTAAAGGAAACTTTTTCCACATCCAGAGCTTTATCCTTGGTCAGACGGAGAACTTCTCCCATAAACCAGTTTGCTGCTTTTTTCGGGCTGCCGCAAAGTTTTGCCACTTCCTCAAACAACATGGACAGATGTCTGGATTCCGTAAGGATTCCTGCATCATATGCCGGAAGATCATATTCAGACTGATAGCGAAGCTGTTTTTCTTCACGAAGTTCCGGCTGTGATTCACGCAGCTCTTCAATCCATGCATCGGAGATATGGATTGGCGGAAGATCCGGATCTGGGAAATAACGATAATCTTTTGCATCTTCTTTGGAACGCATTGCATGAGAAGATTCTTTGTTGTCATCCCAGCGACGTGTTTCCTGTACAACAGCTCTGCCCTCTTCGATCAGTTCGATCTGACGTTCTCTTTCTCCTTCAATCGCTCTTGCAATTGCTTTGAAAGAGTTCAGGTTTTTCATCTCAGTTCTGGTTCCGAACGTTTCACTTCCTACCTCACGCACAGAAAGGTTGACATCTGCACGCATAGATCCTTCCTGGAGTTTACAGTCAGATACACCAAGATACTGCATCATACAGCGAAGTTTTTCCAGATAGGCAATAACTTCCTCTGAACTTCTCATATCTGGTTCAGATACGATTTCGATCAGCGGAACACCACTTCGGTTATAATCCACAAGGGAACAGTCTTCCCATTCATCATGGATCAGTTTGCCTGCATCCTCTTCCATATGCATCTCATGGATACGTACCTTTTTCTTTCCGGCAGATGTCTCAATCTCTACCCAACCATCATGGCAGATTGGCAGATACAGCTGAGAAATCTGATAGTTCTGCGGGTTATCCGGATAGAAATAATTCTTTCTGTCAAATTTACAATACTGATTGATCTGGCAATTTGCTGCGATACCGGCGTTCAATGCAAATTCTACTACTTTCTTATTCAGTACCGGCAAAGACCCCGGCATACCGGTGCAGACCGGACAGGTATGTGTATTCGGTGCTCCTCCGAATTCTGTGGAGCATCCGCAGAAAATTTTTGTTTTTGTTGCAAGTTCTACATGGACTTCAAGTCCTATGACTGTTTCGTACTGTTTCATTATCTGGTGCCTCCTTCTCCTGGCACGGCAAAGGAGCCGCGGCTGGTTTCATAGGCGTGTGCTGCACGCAGGATTTTCTTTTCCATGAAGCAGTCCCCGATCATCTGGATACCGATTGGGAGACCTTTGCTGTCTTTTCCGCATGGAACTGTAATTCCCGGAAGACCGCAGAGATTGACTGCTACTGTGTAGATATCTCCAAGATACATGGCAAGGGGATCTTTTAAGCTTTCACCGATCTTCGGTGCTGTAAATGGAGATGCAGGTGCAAGGAGCACATCATATTTGCCAAATGCCTGGTCAAATTCTTTCTTGATCAGGGCTTTTGTGCGGAGTGCCTTCAGATAGTATGCATCATAATAACCGGAGCTTAAAACAAACGATCCAAGCATGATACGGCGTTTTACTTCTTCACCGAATCCTTCTGTTCTTGTTTTCTTATACATATCATGCAGTCCTTCATATTCAGCTGCGCGATATCCATATTTTACACCATCAAAACGTTCCAGGTTAGAGCTTGCCTCTGCACTGGCAATAATGTAATATGCAGGAATCATATATTCCATCGTCTCTACAGAGAAAAATTCAACGATTGCTCCCTGTTCTGTCAATGTTTTCAGTGTATTCATGAAAGATTCTTTGACTTCCGGATCAAGGCCCCTGGCAAGAAATTCTTTCGGTACACCAAATTTCATTCCAAGAAGCTTTTTCTCTTCAATGCTCTTTGAAAAATCGAGATCTTTGCGATCAAGAGATGTACTGTCTTTCGGATCATGTCCGGAAATCACTTCCAGAAGTGCCGCACAATCTGCTACATTTTTTCCCACCGGCCCGATCTGATCCAGTGAAGAAGCATAGGCAACCAGACCATAACGGGATACGGTTCCATACGTCGGTTTGATTCCAGTCACACCGCAGAAAGAACTTGGCTGACGGATGGAACCGCCGGTATCTGATCCAAGTGCAAAGACACATTCCTCTGCCGCAACCGCTGCACAGGAACCACCCGAAGAACCGCCCGGCACATGCTCTGTGTTCCATGGATTTTTTGTCTCACCGTAAGCGGACGTCTCTGTCGTGCTTCCCATGGCAAACTCATCCATGTTGGTCTTTCCTAAAATAACTGCCCCTGCTTTTTCCAGATTTAAAACTGCCTCCGCCGTGTAGGTCGGAATAAAGTTATATAAAATCTTAGAAGAACAGGTGGTAAGCAGATCTTTCGTACACATATTGTCTTTGATGGCAACCGGTACACCTGCAAGCGGCCCCGTCAGTGTGCCGTCATCAATCTGTTTCTGTACTTCCTTTGCGCGTTTCAGTGCTCCCTCTCTATCTACTGTCACAAAGCTGTTTACGAGTTTTTCTTTTTTCTCAATCGCGTCAAGCGCCGCCGTAACAGCTTCCTCTACTGAGATTTCTTTTGCTTTTATTCTTTTGCCGAGTTCCACGGCAGTCAAACTCATAATATTCATATAAATCTCCATTCCTGCTCCTGCTTTTTATCCGAACATTTTCTTTGCCTGCTGCACAAAATGTTCTTTGAGCAATCTGATTAATCTCCAATTGTCTTTGGCACTTTAAATCCACCGTCTTTCTGTGCCGGTGCATTCGAAAGCGTCTCTTTGCTGCCGTCTCCGTTTGTCACTACATCTTCCCTGAATACATTGTTTACCGGGAACACATGTGACATCGGCTCCACTCCTGTGGTGTCAAGTTCATTTAATTTATCAATATAGTTGAGCATTTCTTCCATATCTTTCTTTGCATGCTCTTTCTCTTCCTCATTCAGCTCTAATTTTGCAAGGATTCCGACATACTCGATCGTCTCGTCTGAGATCTCATTTTTGCGTCCTGTTTTAATGACTTTCGGTTCTTCCTCTTCGATCTCCGGTTCTAGGGTTTCCTCCGGCTCTTCAACAACAACCGGTCCAACAACCAGACCATAGCAGGCAACATCCCCTGCTCCGGAGTTGTTCCACTCTGCCTGGATCGCAGTTCCTTCATATTTTAATCCACATTTTTCCATCACTTTGGCTGAGTACGGATTTCTGGTATCACATCGCGCCGCGATCCTGCGTGCCCCAACTTCGTTAGTCAGGTATTCTGCCACTGCCTCTAATGCTTCTGACATGATTCCTTTATTCCAGTAGTCACAGCTTAAACAATAACCGACTTCCATGGACTGCACTTTTTCATTGACAGCTACGACACCAATGCTGCCGATTGCCTCACCGATCTCTTTTAATTCGATACACCATTCATATTTTTCCGGTTTATCGTATGCAGCGATCCAGCCTTTTAAAATGCCTTTCGTCTCTTCTTCACTCTCATGTGCAGGCCACAGCAGATATCTTGTCACTTCCGGATCCGATGCCCAGTTACGGTACATCGGCTCTGCATCGGAAAGTGTAAATTTTCTTAAAACAAGACGTCTTGTCTCGATTGTTTTTGTTCCCAAATGTTTCACGGCTGTTCTCCTTTTTCATTCATATGATGTCTGTTTGCAAAACTCCATTTTACATTCAAAATATTTTGGATTTACGGCTCTAATCTGCTTAAATCACGCGGGAACAGCGTCGTCTCACGGACGTTGTCCTCACCGACTAATTTCATGGTCAGACGCTCTAAACCGATTCCAAGTCCACCATGTGGCGGCATGCCATGTTTGAATACGGATAAATACTGTTCCATTCCCTCAGACTCCATACCACGCTTTTCGATTTTTTCCATCAGTTTGTTGTAATCGTGGATACGCTGTCCACCGGTCGTGATCTCAAGTCCCTGATATAAGAGGTCAAAACTTAAGGTATAAGTCGGATCTGCCGGATCGTCCATCGCGTAAAACGGACGTTTCTTGGATGGATAATGTGTAACAAATACGAAATCCGCATCATACTCTTCTTTGAAATACTGTCCGATGAGTGCTTCCTCCTCCGGCTCAAGATCGTATGGGTTTCTGATCTGGCGGTGATATTTTTCTGCCACTTTTTCTTTTGCTTCATCGAAACGCACGGTCGGAATTTTGTCGACGTTCGGCAGTGTGACGCCTAATAACCGAAGTTCCTCTGCATAATCTTTTTTGAGCAGTGCGATCATATACTGCAAAAATCCGGTCTCCATCGCCATGATATCTTCAAATCCATCAATATATCCCATCTCAAAATCAAGGCTGGTGTACTCGTTCAAGTGACGTTTGGTATTATGTTTTTCTGCACGGAATACCGGCGCCGTCTCAAATACCCGGTCAAATACGCCGACCATCATCTGTTTGTAAAACTGAGGACTCTGCTGTAAAACTGCCGGTCTGTGAAAATATTCCAACCGGAACAGGTTTGCCCCGCCCTCTGCACTTTTTGCACCGATCTTTGGTGTATGGATCTCTGTAAACCCCTGACCGTATAAGAAATCACGAAATCCCCGTACCACACCTTCCTGAATACGGAATTTTGCACGCTCCCTGATATTTCGAAGGGCGATCGCACGGTTGTTTAAATTCGCCTCCAAGGAGGTATTTAATTTCCATTTTGAGATTGCAAGCGGCATCGGTGCAGCCGGTTCGGACAATACCTTGATTTTATCCAGACGGATCTCAAATCCGTGTGGTGCACGTTCCTCCGGTTTTACGGTTCCCTCCACCTCAATCGTTGCTGCCTCTTTTAAATCTTTTAAGTCAAACTGTGTTTTTCCTTCTTCGTAAACACACTGGAGCAGTCCTTCTCTCTTTCTTAAGACGATAAATGCAACTTCACCCATATCACGGATGGTATGCACTGCTCCGTTTACTTTTACACTTTTTCCCTCATAGCTGCCGGTCAGTAAATCACCGATCTCTAAGGTTTCCTTTTTGTTTACACCTGTCATGAATTCCATATTCTGTACACTCCTTTAGATATGATAAGGTGCGGGACGGGAACCTTTTTGAAAAACAAAACTCTGTCTTTCAGATTTTCAACAAATAATAGAATGCACGCTCCGCGAACATTCTATTATCATGAATACAAAAAACCCCGGAAAAGCATATGCTTTTCCGGGGCGAAATCTCTTAGTATCCCGCGGTACCACCCGCATTGAAAAATGATGTCGTTCTCATCATCTTTCCGCTCTCTGTGCTTAACGCGCACCCACGTACTGACCTACTTTCGATCCACTGCCGCTGTTTTAAGATCAACCGCTCGTGCAAATTCCTGTTCAATCAGTCTGCTCCAGAGTGTTCCCTTGACCTTCTCTTTCAAACAGCGCTCTCAGTCGGTGACGCTGTATTCCTGTCGACGCCCAAAGATCAGAGTCTCTTTCATCGCTTTACTGTTTTAACGTTGTAACATTTATACCACATTGATTTCCTGTTTGCAATATTTTTTTTACAACTTTTTTTATTTTACAGTAATTTTGCAGGTTGCTTTCTTTCCACTTGCAGTTTTTACAGTAATCGTGGCTGTTCCTTTTTTCAGTGCCTTTACTTTACCATTCTTATCAACTGTTGCCACTTTTTTGTTGGAACTCGTCCAGGTAAGTTTATCTGTTGAGGAAGAAGGTGTCATAGTCGCTTTTAAGGTCAGAGTCCTGCCCTTTGCAACAGTCGCCTTGGTTTTGTTTAATTTTACCTTGGTTGCCGGTACTTTTACCGTCACTTTACAGGTTGCTTTCTTTCCACCTGATGTCTTTGCGGTAATCGTTACAGTACCTTTCTTTACAGCCGTTACAACACCATTTTTATCGACTGTAGCTACTTTCTTGTTAGAACTGCTCCATATCACTTTGTCCGTTGCATTCTTATCAAGAGCAGCTTTCAGCTGTTTTGTTGCATTTTGCTTTAATGTCAGTTTCTTTACACTCAGTTTAATACCTGCTGACTTCTTATTACTCTTTACAACGGTCACTTTACAGGTTGCTTTCTTTCCACTTGTTGTTTTAACTGTAATCGTAGCTGTTCCTGTTTTGACTCCTTTGATCTTACCGTTCTTTGTTACTGTCACTACCTTTTTGTTTGATGTAGACCATGTAAGTTTATCTGTCGTTGTCTTCGGAAATACAGATGCTGTCAGTTTTACGGAACTTCCCTTTTTGATACTCATCGCCGGTGTCAGATATACTTTGGTTGCCGGATCTGTAACCGTGATCTTACAGGTTGCCTTTAAACCATTCTTTGTGGTAGCTGTAATTGTAGCGGTTCCTGCTTTCTTTGCAGTTACTTTTCCGTTTGCATCTACTTTTACAACAGAGGATTTGGAAGATTTCCATTTCACGGATTTATCCGTACAATCCTTCGGAGTGACTGTTGCCTTTAAGGTATATGTTTTTCCTTTTTTCAGGCTGAGTTTTGTCTTGTTTAATTTGATCTTCGCTGCCTGTACCTGATCTCCTACAGTTACTTTACATTCTGATGTAAACATTCCGTCTTTTGTTGTCACGGTAATTGTTGCAGTTCCTTTGGCATTTGCAGTTACATTACCATCTTTGTCAACTGAAGCAACTGTTTTGTCAGAAGTCTTGTATTTTACTGCTGTGTTTGTTGCATTCTGCGGTGCTACTACTACATTTTCAGAAATATTTGCTGTTTTACCTTTCTGTAAGGTAATCTCTGTCTTTTTCAGTGAAACTCCTGTTACTTTGACTGCACGTTCTTCTGCCTTAATCTTATATGCAGGATCAAAACCAGGTTTTAAGTTTTCTTCATCCACAGAAACCTGTTTTACATGACCCTTGTCTGTTAAGATCACACCATTGTATGCCGGAACATTTACCGTTACACTGCCGCCTGCTGCACTGCAGCTGTTTCCTGTGATCACATCTGCAAGTTCTGCTGCATTAATTCCAAGTTCTGCAACATTTACTGTCACAGACTTGTCTGCTGCACTGTTGTTCATCAAAACAAGCATGATATCCGAATCATCACTTCTGACATAGCCTAAAATTTCTTTATCTGTGCCATATACCGGCTCTACGGAGCCTGTTCTCAATGCACTGTAACTGCTTCTTATTGCAGCAAGTTTTGCATACCATTTTACCAGATTCTCATTTCCTTCGCCCCAGATCATCGCACGGCGGTCATCTGGATCATCTGCACCTACCATACCAAGCTCATCACCATAGTAGATCGTCGGTGCACCTGCATAGGTAAACTGCATTAACGCAACTAAATACTGTTTCTGTTTTGCTGCATCTGAAGTATTCTCGTAAGTCGGGAATGCCTCTACAATTTCTTTCTGTTTTCTATCGTCATCAATACCATCTAAGTAAGATAACAAACGTGTTGTATCATGAGAGTCAACAAGGTTCATCATTGCATAAAATGCTTCTTTCGGATAACGCTCTCTCAAACGCTCTAAAGTATTTAATGCATCTGCGGAATTCCCGCCCTTTGCATAAGCGATTGCTGCTCCACGGAACATATAGTTCATAACAGAATCATACATGTCACCCATCAGATATTTGACTGCATCCGTCCAGATCTCTCCGATGATCACATTATCACTGTCAAGTGCCTTTACGGATTTACGGAAATGCTGCCAGGTCTCATCCGATACTTCATTGGCAACATCGAGTCTCCATCCGTCCATTCCTTTTGACAGCCAGTACTGTGTTACACTGTTATCTGCGGTCTTACTTGTCTCATTTTTTCCGATTACTTCTTCTGCCCAGGTACCGGTCTGATACTCAGAACCGTTCGTTGCCTTGATGATCGGCATGGAGTCATAACCCCACCATCCATCATAACCATATACTGGTTTTCCGGCACGAAGTCCTACGGAATCACATACTTCATCGTCATTGTCATCTTTTAAAGTTGTATCGGAAAATACATCAAACCATTCTGTATAGTCATAGTTTGTAATTCCATACTCTGCCGTAAAATATTCTTTTGCCTGTTTTTCTGCTTCCTCTTTGGAAATCTTTTTCTCGCTCATGGCATCGTATACATATGCCCAGTAAGGATAAGCTCCGATCGTATCGGTTCCATCTTCCAGATACTCATAGTAACGGTCAAAATAAACAGAATCATCCGATACATGATTGAATACACCATCCAATACAACATGCATATTATTCGCTTCTGCTACGCTGACCAGTTCCTCAAAATCTCCAAGTGTTCCAAGGATCGGATCAATATTTTTATAGTCGCTTGTATCATATCTGTGGCTGGAAATAGATTCAAATACCGGATTTAAGTAGATCACGGTAACACCAAGTGCTTTTAAGTAATCGATCCGTTTGGTGATTCCTTTTAAGTCTCCACCATAAATCTCATTGCTCCAGTTTCCATCTCCCTTGTATGCATAAGTTGGATATGTATCCGGATGTAATGTGACCTGCTCCGGATTCTCCGGCAAAATATACCAGTCATTCATATATTCATACTGCATCGAACCTCTTGCATCCGAAGTGATGGTATCGTTTGTCACATCGCCATTATAGAAACGATCTGGGAAGATCTGGTAGATCACTGCATTTTTCATCCAGTCCGGTGTCTCATAACCTGACTGATATACGATCTGATCATACGGTAACAGGCTTAATAAATCTGTTGCCATACCGGTTCCGTAATATCCGTCATCATCGCCATACATTACCACTGCCGTCTCATTATATACTGCAAAGAAATACTGGTATTCTCCAAGTCTGTCATAGCTTGTAGTAACAGACCATCTCTGTTTTCCATCTTCCGCACCCGCTGTTTTTTTCATGGAAAGTGTTTTCTTTTCCACACCTTTTACAACCAGTTTGACTGCAGTAACATCATCTCCGGTATCGATGGAGTAGGTAACTTCCTCTCCGGTTGCCACCGCACCGTATACTGATTTGTAAGCTGTATCCTTAGAATCAAATACAAGTTTGTTTGTTGCAACTTCTTTGTCAGAAGCATTCGAATAATAAATGCCTGATTCCGGATCATAATAGAATGTAACATCCTTTGTGGTATCTACCGTATATGGATCCATTTCAACAGTCTCATCCTCTGATACGATCTTCGTATCGGAATAAGTACCAGCTTCCATGTTTGCCACAGTTGCGCTGTAAATTCCGGTCAATCTGCTGTCAGAAAATCTTGTATCTGCCAGAATTCCTGTTCCCTGCAATAACAGGCTTGCCCCAAATTTATAATCAATACTGCATTTTGAATAATGGCTGAAGTCCGAATAATAAATCGTAACATCCTGTGGTTCTGTCACGGTAACTGCAATGTTAGATCCGCTTATAACACCGCCTGCTCCATAGTTTTCGCTCCAGTCACCCATCGTAATCTTGTACTCGTAATTTGCCGCCGGAACATTTTTAAATGTATAGGAATATAACCCCTCTCCCATGTATGTCATTATATTTGATGCTGCATCCCAGCTTTTTCCAGGAAATGTACCCGGTATACAGACCATTCTGCCGGTAAATTTATCCCTGGTATAAGAAAGATAAGTATCTTTTCCAACTGTAACACCAGCGGATGTTTCAATGTCTTTTTTTACACCATCTACTTCGATGTAATATACGATGTCCAATGCATCATCTCCAAGGAAAATCGCATCCGTGGTATATGCATTTGCAACACTTTTATCTGCTGTCATGGTAACCGTCTTTAATGCAGAAATTCCTTTTTCCTCCACCTCTGATTTTTTACCATAAACAACCTTTACTTTATCTTTTACGTTTTCTGCAACAGCCGTGAATGTGGTAGTTCCATCTGCATTGTCGACTGCCTGGTCCGATACCTCTTTTGTGGAAGCAAGTGTAATTGTTCCATCTTTATCCATGTACCAGTTCCAGGTGCCGTCTTTCTGGATATAATATACATCGGTTGGCGTTTCTGCTACAAATTTATCCAACAGTTTGTCGTAAGTATTGTCACCTGTTTTTGTATCATCCGCATTATCTACATCTACAAACTGAAAGCCTCCGAATGTTCCTTTGACAGTGAGTTTGTAAAATCCATTCTCTTCTGCTGTGAAAAGATCTCCTTTAACACCCCATCCTGTAATCGTTTCCTGACCTTTTGTATCAGTGATGGTCAATTTGTCATTCCAATGCTGCATTGCAGGTTTTGACCATTTCGTTTCCGGTTTGATATGCATGGTAAGGTAAACAAGTTCCGGCTCTTTTAAGGCTTCTGTGCCTGCTGCATCTAAATACCAGCCCCAGTTACCGTCTTTGCAGATGTAATAGAGATCTGTCGGAGTGTCACCAGTATATGATTTCATAGTGCTGACAAATCCCTGTCCTGCTGTGTTCTTTGACGGATCTGCATAATCTAAAAACTGGAATCCCGTAAAATTACCGTTTAATGTTACACTGTAAAATTTTCCGTCTTTATCCGCTGTCAGAAGCTGTCCTACTGCGTCTTCCCAACCTGTAATCTCCTGGTTTTTTTCCGTTGCACCAGATACGATTGTGTTATCATCTCCCCAGAACTGAAGTGCAGGCGTTTTGTACTTTGCAGAACTGTTATCCATGTGCAGTGTCAGGTTCATTGCTCCTTCCACAGCTTTCACTTCCTGCTCTGTTTCCGTTTCTTCTGTTTCCTCGGATAATTCAGTCTCATCTTCCGTTGTTTCTGTTACAGGTGCCTCTGTTTCTGCATCTTGGGTCTCTGCTTCTGTTACTGCTGCTTCCGCATCCTCTGTTTCTGCATCTTCGTTCTCTGCTTCTGCATCTTGGGTCTCTGTTTCCGGCTCTTTCGTTTCCTGACTCTGACTTGTACCAGTTTCTTCTTGTACCGCGGTATCTGCTTTCGTCTCTGTTTCCCCGGTTTTTTCTGTCACAGCATTTTTTGTTTCATCCACACGATCTGCATCGCCGGATTCTTCATGTACCGTTTCTTCTGTCCCCGTTTCAAGCTCCGCCGCCGCTGCAGATATGGCTCCCGGCGTCTCTGGTAACGTTACCAGCATACCTAAAATTAAAAGCCAGCTAAGTGATTTCTTAGCGGCCTTCTGTAAAATCTTTTTGTTTCTCATTTTTCAAAGTCCCCCATTTTCGATTTTCGATCATACCCCAGTTTGCCGGATAAGATCATTAACCGGTCTTATACATGTCCCTCTCCCCCCTCTTTCAAATTTTCGTATTTTTTCGTACTTCTATATCTTATATTTATTCGTTGATTTATACAAGTTGTTTTCGTATTTTAATTCTATTTTCGTCTGTTTGACCAATTTTACAAATTGATTTTTATGAATTATTCGGGTATTGACTTCAGGCGAAAATATGCGAAAATATTTTTCTGTTACTTTTGGGCAATAAAAAAACAGTGTCTCCTGTTCTGACCGATTCCACCCTTTCATTGTCAGATTTTGGTCTGACTGACTTTCGTGGCAGATACGGACATATATCATCGACACTGTCTTTCTCAATATTTTTTTATCAGATCTGCCCTGTTTCTTTCAAGTATGCGAGCAGTCCCTCACAACCGGAAACAACATTCTGGTAGGTCTCGTCAAACCTGCCAGAATACCATGGATCTGAAATGGATTTTCCTTTTCTTTTGGGATCTGCAGCAAAGTCCAAAAGAAGTTTTATCTTGCCATCGACATCCGGTCCCGTGATGCGTATGGTGTTTTTGATGTTGTTTGCATCTGCACAGAGCAGATAGTCATAATACCCGTAATCTTCTTTTGTTACCTGCCGTGCACGTTTTTTTGAAAAATTTGTGTATGCTGTTTTCCCTATCCCATGCTTCCTCAGCTCCGCCTGCGCCGGCGGGTAGATCGGATTGCCGGTGCCGTTCCAGATTTCTTCGCTGCTGGTGGCAGCGGAAGCGATCTCGAAGTGGGAAGTGAGGTTTTGTTTTTCCACCAGATCCTTTAGGAGGTACTCGGACATGGGGGAGCGGCAGATGTTGCCGTGGCAGATGAATAATACTTTAATCAATGCTCTAAAACTCCTTAAAACGCTGTATTTACGCCACTTCTATGATATTCTCCGGCAGAACGTATTCCGCTTTTTCTTCGCATATAGTGGCATAAA
>OHHY01000851.1_pt1 | contig 12939 bp, 10 predicted proteins | sample 1568101 | NCBI WGS metagenome assembly OHHY01 (sample SAMEA3879605, study PRJEB24766) | human gut metagenome | biome: human-associated habitat; feature: feces | place: USA | collected 1985/1987
AATCATTTTCGTTAAAGTTCAGTTCCTGAAGAGCTTCGCGGATTTCATCATCGGTAACGGTCTTATCAATGAGTGCCTTACCGACCTTCTTAAGTAAGATAAATTTAATATAACCATTTTCCGCTTTCTTATCGGACTTAGTAAGCTGCAGTACTTCTTCAATATCCAGATTATCAATGGAAATCGGCAGATAAAATGGAACGAACATATCCCGGATTTCATAATATTCTTCCATGGAAAGCCAGTTCTTTTTCCAGGAAATAAATGCTGCCGCAACACATCCCAATGCTACACATTCTCCGTGGGTCATGGTAAAGTTCATATACTTTTCAATTGCGTGTCCGATCGTATGTCCAAAGTTCAATAATGCACGGTCACCCTTTTCCAGAGGATCCTTCTCAACAACCAGCTTCTTGATCATGCAGCTCCGTTCCACCATTTCAGCAAGTGTTTCCACATCCCGTTCACAGATCTCATACATCCGGTCAATCAGCCACTCGTAGAAATTGCCATCCTTAATCAGGGCCGACTTCATGACCTCTGCAAAACCGCTGTAAAACTGACGGTCGCTTAAGGATTGCAGAGTTTCCATGTTCATATATACAAGCCTTGGCATATAAAAAGCACCGACCATATTCTTGTAACCGTCAAAGTCTACTCCGGTCTTCCCACCGATACTGGAATCTGCCTGGGATAACAGGGTTGTCGGAATCTGGATAAACTCAATTCCTCTTAAATAGGTTGCTGCCGTATATCCCGTGAGATCTCCTACCACACCACCACCTAATGCAATCAGTAAATCCTTGCGGTTAAAGTGATTCCCGATAAGAAATTTATAGATTTCCCTCACCGTATCAAGGGTCTTGCTTTCTTCTCCTGCCGGGAATACATAACGGACACATACTTCGGAAATGGCACCAATCATGTCCTCTACTTCTGCTCCATAAAGCGGATCCACATTGGAATCGGTAATGATACATACCTTCCGGTCCGTTAATGCAAATGGTTCCAACGCATCTGCAAGTGCACCAAAGGAATCCTCAATATAAATATCATAGCAGGGCTTATTCTGATATAAAACGTTAATTTTACGGCTCATTCCTTTACTCCTTCCGTTACTGTTCACTCGTATTTCGTTCCAGTAACGCCTCCTTCATTCGTATAAAAAGCGTCAAATGACGGATTTGACGCTTTCTTTTGCTTCTTAATCATTTATGCGCTTACAGGTTCCTAATTAATCGGTACATCAAAGGATCCACCGAAGATATCCTGAAAATCACCCGAAATATCTACAACAGCAGGGGTGATAATGAAGATATAATGGGAAATCTTTTGTAAATTACCACTGATGGCAAAGCAGGAACCGGAAGTAAAGTCAATAATTCTCTGTGCGATATCCACATCCAGTCCTTCCAGATTCAAAACAACAGTACGGTTTGCAAGCAAAGTTTCAGTAATCTCTCTTGCATCCTCAATGGAGGTTGGCTTAATTACACAAACTTCCATTCCATTGCCGGTTTTCTTCGTAGTCTGTCTCATCGGTGTTACTTTAGGCAGCGTTTTCTTGGCCGGTTTATCTTCCGCCAAATCATTATCATTGATTGCAGCAGCCTGTTTCTTTGGTTTTTCTTCTACAGTCTCGTCTTCCAGATAATCATCATCATAATAATCATCTTCATCCTCGTTTAGTTTCATGTAGTTGAGAAACTTGTCCATTACACCCATGATTCATGCTCCTTAATTTTAAATTCATTATCTACGTAACAATCAAATTCTTATATTGTATAGTTACGTTCTCCAAAAATTCCTGTGCCAACACGCACAAAGGAAGCCCCCTCTTCGATGGCTACCTCATAATCACCTGTCATTCCCATAGAAAGCACATTCATATTAATATTATCAATGTTTTTATGACTTATGTCAACAGATAATTGCTTTAGTCTATTAAAATATTGCCGATTTTCTTCCGGATTAGTGACAAAAGGAGCAATGGTCATCAATCCCTGTACTTCAATTCCTTCAAACGGAGCAATTTTACGAATTAACTCTTCAACCTCTTCCGGGGCAACACCAAACTTGGTTTCTTCTCCTGCCACATTTACTTCAATCAGAACCGGTACTCTCCGTCCGATTTTCATAGCTTCTTTATGGATTTCTTCCGCAAGACGTACGGAATCCACACTGTGTATGAGCGCCACCTTATCTACAATGTATTTCACCTTGTTCCTTTGCAGATGCCCGATCATGTGCCACTTGATATCCTTCGGAAGCTGTTCATATTTTAAAACCAGCTCCTGTACCTTGTTCTCTCCAAAATGCCGCTCACCGTTATCGTATGCCTCCTTAAGCATCTCTACCGGCTTCGTCTTACTTACATCAATAAGCTGCACCCCATTAGGATCACGATGCCCTCTCTCACATGCTGCTCTAATTCTTTCATGCACAGTTTTCAGATTGTCTGTAATAAATGTCTTACTCATAAATCAGCTCATCCTCATTCACGGTTGTTGCATCCAGTACAATATAGTCATAAACACTTAAGCCATACTGGGTATTGGATTTTACAATACTGTATTCTTCATTCTGATACAGAATATTAATCTGCTTAAAATCGGCATATCCCTTGTTCATATGATATACCCCGATCAGACTTCCCCTTTTGCTGACCGGATATTTCTCTGTAGACTCCGGCTTCACAATGTAGTCTCCGATCCGCAGTGTCATGTCATCCACATAATACTCCTCATCGGTTTCATTATAAATATTGGTTTCTATAAATTCCACTGTTGCAGTACCGTCTTCTGTATAGGTCTCTCTCATGACACCGAAATTATTGCTGTTGCCACCCTTGGTCACGTAGTCCTTCGGCACAATAAAGAATTCCTTCTCAACAATCGAAGAATTCGGAATCTTCAATCCGGCTTCATCTTCCAGAATCAGCTCTACATCGATGAACCGGTCTGTGCAGAAGGTTACCATGGAATTTGTAAAAGTAAGCATTACAAAAATATCTCCATCCGGATTGGTAAAAGAACTTACCTTTCCCCATGAAGTATCCTGATTTTTTAAAAACTTCACATTTACATATTCTGCATCAAGCAGTTCTTTCTCCTTGTCAGCATCCACTGGAATGACAATGGACCAGTCCTCATCCTCAGAAATTTTATAGACCGGATCTCCGGAAGCTACCAGCTCATTATTAATGAGCTGTGTCTTCTCATACTTTTTGGTATCGAACAGCTCCTCCGTCATATCTTCCAGCTGCACCTGCTCATACCCATCTGTGGAAAATACCACAATACCAGTTGCCGGTGCCGTACATAACGATACCAGCTCCGACACGCCGGAGCTGTTGATTTTGTCAATATTATCAAGGATGTTCGCACTTGAAAGCTTCTGCACCATACCCTGTACACTGTTCTTAAAGTCGTATACCGAGGCGAATTCCTCATGGTCGAAGCTGTTCACAAATCCCAGAATTTCCGTCTTTAGTTCCGATAAATCCTTATCGGTAAGAGTTGTTCCCTCCCCGTTCGTATTCAGATAATCTGCAAGCTTCCCGGATTCATCAATGGTATATACCAGATTGCCGACTCCGACACGCTGTCCTTCTCTTGCATAATAATTGATATATCCGGATTTTGTTGCTGAAATAATTTCTTCATCCCGCAGGGCTATTCCTTTATATACATTATTAGAAGATAAAGATCCCATCTTTACCTGATAGCTTTCAATGTGCTTCTGTGTAAAATACATAAACACACAGATGATAATATAAATAAAAATAGCCGCAAAAATAACGACACCAATATTTCCACCATTGGGAGGCCGCCTAAATGATACGACTTTATTATTCTGTTTCTGACTCATTCAAGGCCCCTCTCCCTAAAAGCTTTCAGTTCAACCCCTTTATTCATAAAACATATGCTTTGCATCCGTCGCTGCAGGCAGCTTATCTTTATTTCATACACGGGCACTCCGCTCATAAAACAGATTATATAATGCCTTTCGTGCAAGCACACATGCATCATATAATCTGTTTTACGACTGAACTGTTAATAAATTTAAAGCGCAAGGCCAAAAACCTTGCGCTTAAGGTCTATAAAGAAACAATAACTTTGTCTTTAAGGGAATCATCTAATTCCGATTCATCCAAAGATGCACTGATTACAAAATCAATGTTAAATTTCTCACTCATTGCTTCGATCTTACCAATCAGATCTGTAATATTATGATCCGGTGTATTGGCGATCATTAAAAAGCTGTCAATATACATCTGCTGTAAATCGTGGTCCTGTGAAACAATACCCTTGACAAATCCCATAAATTCATCGGGTGCAGTCACATCATAAGCAGAAATATCAATCAGTCTTACCTTGTTGTTCAGCTCATACATGTGCTTGGTGCTCTTGTCTAAGTAAACAATACTGCCGTTGGCGTCCTTAACAGCTCCGTTTACTTTGTCTAATAGTACTTTTGTTTTTCCTTTGCCTTTCTTTCCTACGATCAGTTCAACCATCCTGTTTTCCTCCTTAGACACAATATATAATTTTTGAATAAAAACGATGTTGAATATGGTTAATATTATAGTGCAACTTGTTTTAAAATTCAAGAGTAATTTGGATTTTTTTGTCACTTTTTCCAAACAGTCTGAACATTCTCGCTTATACTGTGTTTATATTTTCAAGGAGGGATGTCATCTGCTGATAAAGAAGTTCTTTTGTAGAAGCCCCCATAACAATTGAAACATATGGTTCCCCATATGAATTCTGACAAAGCAATGCCAGACAGTTTCCTGCGCTGCTTGTCGTTCCGGTCTTTCCGCCAAGAACCGTTACTCCTTTTGGAGCATTTGCCTCACCTGTCAGATAATGATCCGTCGCAGTAAGTGACACACTATCTTCAGAGCCATCACTGTGCTGGAATGTAACTGTATAACTCGGAAGCTGTGTAATTTCCGTGAATTCCGGATATTTCAATGCTTCTTTCAACATGAGATAGATATCGTACGGTGTTGTATAATGATTTTCGTCCTGCAGACCATGTGGATTTGTAAAATGTGTTCCTGTACATCCAAGCTGAGCTGCATATTCATTCATCATTGCAACAAAGTTTTCTGTAGAGCCACCCACATGAGTCGCAATCGCAGATGCCGCATCATTTCCGGAATAAACCAGAAGGCAGTGCACAAGCTGATCCATCGTCACCTGATCACCCACCTGAAAACCAACTACCTGTGATCCTTCCTCAAGAGTGATATTTTCCTGTGTGATCGTTACAACATCATCCATATTACTGTTTTTGAAAGCAAGAAGCGCAGTTATAATTTTCGTAATACTTGCAGGATAAACTTTATCATAGGCTCCCTTGGCATATAAAACGGATTTATCTTTAAGATCCAGCAGAACTCCCTTCTGAGCCTGTTCCAGCGAAACAGAATCCAGTGTCTGATCACCAGTCACCACACAAAGATCAGCTGCAAATGCATCTGCTCTCTGACTTATTCCTGAAATCTTCTGATGCTGAAACTCTCTGTCTGTACTGTAAGCCATTACCGGTTCGGAACCTATTCCGCCCCGCAGCATATAAAACAGTCCTCCTGCACCACATACCAGAATCAGCAGCAATGCAATCAGAAGAATTGTATTTTTCATTCTCTTTTTACGCATACGCCGCATTCTCGCTGAACTTTTTGATGAACGTTTCTGTGGATGCTGTCGGGAAGCATGCATCTGTTCCGGACGTGCCGACCTTCTCTGCTGACCTGCAGATGTTTTACCTTTTTGTTGTTTTGTCATAAATAGTCCTCTTTCTGGTCAATTGCTTTTCTTCGGATTTCTTTATTGTATGCGCTGCTCTGAAGTCCGACATTCAATACCATACCCATTCCGATATAAAGACTGATCAGTGACGTAAGTCCATAACTGACAAATGGAAGCGGTGTACCGGTATTTGGCGCGATTCCCGTAGCCACGCATATATTCAGGAAGCTCTGCAACGATATGATACTTGCCATACCACAACATATGATCTTTCCGGACAAGTCTTTTGCCCGCAGGCTCATCCGGATACATTCCACAGAAATCGCCAGTAACAGGATTACAATACTACAGCATCCCATAAATCCGTATTCCTCACCGGCTACCGCAAAAATAAAGTCTGTCTGATTCTCAGACACAAAATTACCATCATTTACAGATGCAACTTCTTTATCACCAGACAGTTTTTTTCCTATCAGTTCTCCCGAAGCAATTGCTGTTTTGGAGTTATTTTGCTGTTCAATATCATCACTGTACTCTTCATTCTCAGGATACAGAAATGCCATGATACGTTTTCTCTGATAGTCTTTGATCAGTTTCTGATCCGGCTGTACCACGATTGATACAAAAATAATTGCCAATGGAATAATGATCAGAAACATTCCTCCGATGATCTTATAACTGAGCCCTGCAATATAAATCAGGATGCAAAATACAGCCAGAAGCATAAGTGTGTTTTTCATATCCGGCTGTTCATAAATCAGAAACAGCGGAATTGCCAGAAAAATCACTGATTTTGCCAGTGTTTTGAATGTATTCAGATCTTCTTCATGATCCATAAAGAACCTGGCAAAAAATAGTATGATAATAATTTTCGACAGCTCCGTCGGCTGAAAACGGATAAATCCAAAATCAATCCAACGTGCCGCACCATTGGCAGAATCACCAAAAAGTCGTACGATCAGCAAAAGCACAATATTTGCGCCATACATGATCCACTGGAAATTTGAAATCCAGGAATAATCCATCAATGACAGAATAACCATAATGATCAGACCAAGAATCACACCCACAAGCTGTTTGGATTTCAGATCTTCCCTCGCACTTCCCACAAGAACGATTCCGATCACACTGATCGCCAGAAGAAAAATTACCAGTCTGAAATTATAAAATCGTAATTTATACTGTTTTAACATTTTGTCCTTTGTTCCTTTTTGGAGCATACGGGTATCTTCGCATGGATAACCGGCGGTTCCTGTGTGATCTGCACAGTCACCTGTTTTTCATCTATGGAGATATATTTTTTTACCGTATGAATCAAATCATTTTTCAACATGCTTATCATTTGCGGAGAGCAGTCGATACGTTCGGATACCAGTAGAAGTTTTATTCTGTTTCTGGCATATTCCGCAGACCGACCTTTTATCTGACTAAAAGATTTCACTGAAATCCCCTCCTTTAACAGAAAAAAATCCTGTTATTTATGAAAAATCTCACTTAATCTTTTCAGCATGCCTTTCTTTTGCTGCAGTTCCACAAACGGAACTTCCTCACCAAGAAGGCGCCGGCAGATATTACGGTACTCTTCTTCTGCCTGCGATTTCTGACCGGAAAGGGGTTCACCCTGATTGGCCGCAATCACAATCTGCTCATCATCCAGAATCGTACCAAGGAGATTTACCGCAAGAATTTCCGTCACATCATCCACTGACATCATATCGCCCCTGGCAATCATATCCGGTCGCAGGCGATTGATGATCAGATGAATATCTCTCAAATCAGAAGCTTCAAGAAGCCCTATGATACGATCCGCATCGCGAATTGCAGAAACTTCCGGAGTTGTGACAACGATTGCCTTATCAGCTCCGGCAATCGCATTGCGGAACCCCTGTTCAATTCCCGCAGGGCAATCCAGCAATACATAATCGAATTCTTCTCTGAGCTCATCTGTGAGTTTGATCATCTGCTCAGGAGACACTGCCGATTTATCTTTGGTCTGTGCCGAAGGCAGAAGAAAAAGATCCGGATAACGTCTGTCCTTGATCAATGCCTGTTTCATTCTGCAGCTTCCATTGATAACATCCACCAGATTATACACAATCCGGTTCTCCAGGCCAAGGATCACATCCAGATTACGAAGGCCTATATCCGTATCCACTACAACTGTTTTTTTGTTAAGCATCGCAAGTCCCGTTCCGATATTGGCAACTGTGGTTGTTTTACCCACACCTCCTTTTCCGGATGTTACTACAATGACTTCTCCCATTTTATTTTCCTCCTCATAGATATTTCCAGACTTCTGGTATTCTCTTATGTGGTTTTGCTATACAGCAGCCAGAGACTGCTGTATATGGTTAGTCGTTCGAGGTATTACTGGTATCACTGGAGGCATAGCCAGTCAGAATGGTATCTTCATCTGCCAGATTATAAATGTATTTCAGAATATCATTTGCTGTCAGGCATGCATTTCCCGAAGCGTATCCATTTGCAATTCGCACTGCAATAGAATACTCCGGCTCAGATGTATCTGAAGATGTCGTATATCCAATGAAAAGGCCATGGTTCGGGTGATAAATATCCAGCTCGGCGGTACCTGTTTTTCCTGAAAGCGTAACTCCCAGTCCATTAAACTGCTCATGAGTCAGAACCACCCGTCGCATACCTTCATGAATATCATTCCATACGTTATCCGGAACATCACTCATCTGATTTACAACAGATGAACCGTATTCCTTCAATGTCTTACCCTGTGAATCAGTAACTTTATCCAGAAGTGAAAGATCATAGACTGTTCCAGATGTAGCAAGTGCTGTCGCATAACGTGCCAGTTGACTGGTTGTAAACAAATGATTACCCTGTCCGATATAAGAAGGAACCGCTTTGCTGTCCGAAACATGCGGACTTGCCTCTGAAATCTCTATTCCGGTTTTCTTATCAAGGTTAAATTCCGAAGCATATTTCTGCAGCTTGGTAAGACTGAGATTTTCTGAGAAATCTCCATCTGAATTTTTACCAGCAAGGAAACCAACCATATTGAAGAAATAGTTACAGGATTGTTCAATCGCTCCGGTTATCTCCAGCGATCCATGTCCCTGCTTGTTCCAACAGAAAATCGACGGAGTTACAAGATCAAATTCACCGGTACAATCAAAATAAGTATCATCATTGATCACGCCTTCCATCATACCGGTAACCGCCGAAAGAAGCTTCAGCGTAGAACCAGGTGCTGTCGTCTGCTGTGTTGCCTTATTAAAGAAAGGACTGGACTTGTCCAATGCAAGCTTCGTATAATAGCTGGTATCCATATTATTGCTAAGACGATTATTGTCATATCCCGGATAGGATACACAGGCAAGTACCTTTCCTGTTTTTGCATCGGTAATGACTGCCGATGCAGAACAAGGTGCAAGTGCCAGCTGTGCCGGTTCAATTTCCAGATTGGAAATCTTATTGATCATAAAATCGTAAGCAGACATGGCACCCGATGCAAGATTTGCATAACAATCATCTTCTTTTGACAGTACTCCCTGCTCATAAAGGACCAGACAGATATCCTGTCCTGTAATCTGATCATTCATGAGAAGATATTTATAAAGAAGTTTTGAAAATCCTGTATCTGTTTTCAGGTAATCTGTAATATAGGAAGTCAGTGCCTGATATATTTCTTCTGAATCAAGATACTCTCCCTTCGGAGAAATGACAGAAATATCGATCCAGTTCTGACTGGCTGCATAATTCAGATAATCCTTCAGACTAATGCTCTGATCATTTGCCCAGGCCTGATAAGTGGCATCTGATGTATCCACCTCATTCTTATCGATCACACCAAGCGTATCCCGGAGCACTGTATCGCAAATATATGTAAGATACTCCTGCACCTCAGTACTTTCGTCTTTGTAAGCCGGCGGATCAGAACTTGTAAGCCTGTTAGTTATTGTATCAAAAACTTCCTGCTGCTTTTGTTGAAATTTGGCATAAAGATTTTTTTCTGTATCCGAAGCTTCTTCTCTGCTGAATTTATCAATATCGATGACGCTGTTTGCTATCAGTGCATTATATACATCATAAATCGGAATGATGATCTTACTTGCATCATTTTCGCCTTTATAATCGTATTCTTTCACAGCTTCAATCTTATTCAGAAGAATACCAGCCACACGCTGTTTCAGGATCTGATAAATCGCACTCTGCCAATCTGCATCTACTGAAAGATAAACATCATTTCCGGCAACCGGTTCTACTGTTGTGTTATCATCGATTTTCAGTACTTTTCCAAGATTATCAACGGTTACCGTTTCCTGACCATCTTTTCCCTGAAGTTCCAGCTCCATATACTGTTCAATACCGGCTTTACCTACAATTGCATCATTGGAATAATCCGGATTTTCTTTCTTAAGACTTTCCAACTCTTCTGATGATGCCCGTCCGGTATAACCGAGAAGCGGTCCCATGCTCTCGTCATCAACATACTGACGTACAGAATCCTCCAGAACATCGATTCCCTGGAGTTCATTCTGGTTTTCCATAACTGCTGCAACTGTACTTTCACTAACGTTCGTTGCAATCGTAACCGCCATATATTTCTGGAAGCTGTTCGTACTCAGCTCATACCGCATGATTGCAATATCAAGAACTTCCTGTTTGGTAAGTTCCTTCGGAAGCCCATATTTTTTTAATTCTTCATCTGTATAAGCATCGTCTCCATAAAGTACGATAGAAAATCCCTTATTTCCACTGAGATAAGCAACCATATCTTCTGCCGTTGTCGCCGCCTCATCTTCTGTCAGGTCATCGATCAGTGCATGTCCATAGATATCCGCCTTAAAACGACTCAGTGTAAATCCTTCCTTTACGTCAAACGCATAGTTTCCATCCTTATCCAGCTTAATATGGAAAGAATTCGACAGCTGATCGCCGTTTTCTGCAAGGATCTTCAGGACTTTATAAGCCACCCCGTTCAGCGTCAGATTTTTCTGCCGGGTACTGTCATAAGTTCCATTATCCTCAAACGTAAGAGAATAAGATAACACATTCGATGCGATCAGCTTATTGTTTTTGTCATATATATTTCCTCTTGTACTCTTAAGCACACGCGTTTTCGTTGTTCGTGTCTGAAATTCATTTATATAGTTCTCACCCTGGATGATCTGCAGGTCAAACAGCTGTCTCACAAGAACAAACGCCATGAGAATAAATACAAGTAACAGTACTGTTGTTCTCTTTAACTGAATTTTTTTGATGATTTTTTTTATTTTAATACCCAAATAGACTCACTTTCTTTCCTGGTTGGACTCATAAAATGATAATTAATATAATGAAATACTCTGTATACGATCATTGTCAGAAAAACAGTATAAAAAATTTCCGGAACAATAATACGGGTAAAATATACCCCCAGACCCAGTCTGCCCCTCAGCAGGAACTGAAGTGCATAAACCGCCAGATTATACAGAAAATCCATAATCGCAGTCAGCAGCATCGGTACTTTTATATCATCATCATAATAAATACGAAATGCATAACCGCTCAGGAATCCCGCATACATATAGATCAGTGCATAAAACCCAAAAACGGATCCATAAAACAGATCCACAAGCAGACCACAGAAAAAGCCTGTCCACAATCCGCTCTTACGTCCACGCATAAGCCCCATAGATACGCAAAGGATCAGTAACAGGTTCGGTGTGATCGAGCCAATAGAGATCAGATGCAGCACTGTTGACTGCATCAGAAAACAGACAATGATCGTAAAAAACAGAACGATCTTACTTTTCATTCCTCGGCCCCTTCCTCTGTGGAATCTTTCTTGTTGACAGTAATTACAAATACATCCTTCAAGTGCTGAAAATCTACAGGTGTAACGATTGTTCCTGATTTTGTCAGATTGTTGGTATCTAATTGAATATCGCTGACATATCCGATAAACAAACCTTCTACGTATTTTTCACTGATATTTGAAGTAACAACCTGCTCACCTACTGTTACTTTATCTTCTTTGTCATACAGCTGTGTAAAACGCAGTTTCCCTTCATCGATCAGCTCCAGGTCACCTTCCACCACACAATTGTCATCTGTACCGACTGTCATGGCACTGACATTACTACTGTCATCAATAATGGAACGAACAGTTGCCCAGTTACTGCCCACCTCGGTAACAATGCCGACAAGTCCCTTGCCTGCAATTACATTGTTATCTACACGGATGCCGTCTTTGCTTCCTTTATTGATCATGAATGTATCATACCAGTTACCCGGATCTTTGGATATAATTCTGGCTGCGACCTTCGGATAATCCGAATATTCTACATCCAGATCATAGAGTTCCTGCAGTCTGGAAAGCTCGGACTGATTCTGAATAAGAATATTGTTCTGTTCTGTTAAAGTATCTACAGTATTTTTCAGTTCCTCATTCTGATCTATAAGATCCTGTTTTTCCTGAAAAGATTTATTGATATCAGTAAGCCAGAGTCCGATTGTTGTGATACTTTTTTCAAAAGGAACAACGATCATTCCTGCCGCTTCCTGAAGCGGAGCTGATGTAATCCCGGAGGCAAGTGTGGCAACCACAGCACTTCCACAGAAAAATGTCATGATCACAAGAAGATGTTTACTTTTTAAATGTATTCGAAATCGAAACTTCTTTTTCAGGTTTTTCATGTATTATCATACCCCTAAAGAATTATAATTGTGTCTTTATAATTTGCGTTGTTTGACAGGCTGCGCCCATTTCATCAGTTCATGGTCACGGATGATTTTTTCCAGTCCAGCAACTGTCGCTTTTTCATATAATGGAGATAAGTTAAAAGATACCCCCGTATAACTCGCAAGATAATTATCTATGTAAGGAATCTTGGTACTTCCCCCGGCAAGGTAGATTCCTTCTCTTGAAATATGGTAAGAAATCTGCGGTGGAATTCTCTCCAAAAAAGTTTTCATTTCTGCCGCAATCTCATTTACGCAGTTCATAATTCCGGCATTTACCACATATCCGGATATGATCTCTTCTCTCGGCAGTCCTGATATTCCATCAATTCCAACCACCTTGCGTGCTTCTCTGCGCTGATCATTGAGCCGTCCCATGGCTATCTTCAGACGTTTTCCGGTACGCGTGCCAATCTGCAGATTGTAACGTTTCCTGATCTCACTGCAGATAGCTTCATTCATCTGACGTCCACCGATC